>Ga0247611_10007509_pt1 | contig 13669 bp, 15 predicted proteins | sample 177DNAGHGhighgp2_FD_192422 | JGI IMG/M metagenome (GOLD analysis project Ga0247611, IMG submission 192422) | Sheep rumen microbial communities from Palmerston North, Manawatu-Wanganui, New Zealand - 1770 DNA GHGhigh gp2 | ecosystem: Host-associated > Mammals > Digestive system > Stomach > Rumen...
TACTTTCATTAAAAGATTTAAAAATTTTTGGTCTGATTGTTGCCATCTGAGGATAAGTTTTTGAAAGAATTGTTGCCATTAACTGTCCGCCAAAAGTAGGACGTGTTGCCGCTAATTTTTCATTATCAAGAATATCTAAAGATGTACAATCTGCGGTCAACCCCGTGTTTAGAGCGGAAGATATTCTCGGAGCTAAATCTCTGCCCTGATTAGTTGCACCAACAAGCATGATTTCAGGTGAAATTTCTTTTACGGCTTTTACTGCCGCATAAGAATACAAGTCTGACCTGTATTCACTAAAATTTTTGTCAGTAACATAATAAACTTTATCAATCCCATTATTTCTGAAAGCTTCTTTAAAATCTTCACTTAATTCATCAGGTATAAATAATAATATCTCAACTGAGGATGACGGAAGTTTTTGTGATAATTCACATGCTTTTGCTGCTAATTCAAATACAACAGGATGCAGGTAATTTTCTCTTGTTAACTCTGCCCATATTAAAATACTTCTATTCATTTCCGCTACCTCCATATGTGATAACAGAAACAAGTTCTTCAATATTTTCTAAAATTTGGCAGTTACAAATTCTTTTTTCTGCTCTAAAGGCTTTATTAACATATGTCGGAGAACCTTTAAGCCCTGCTTCTTCAGGACTTAAATTTATATCCTCTATACTAAAAACTTTAATTTCTTGTTGTTGGGCTTTAATAGTACCGTTTATTGTCGCACGAGTTAGCTCCTGCTCATTTTTTAGCATACAAATTACAGCAGGGAGTTTAACTTTTACCTTCTCAAGCCCTTCCTCAAGCTCCCTCAAGGCCGTTGCATAACCGTCAGAAACATCTAAAATTTCTTTTACATATGTAACCTGAGGAAGATTCAGAAAATTCGCAATACTCGGCCCGGTTTGTGCGGTATCACCGTCAACTGCATATTGACCGCACAATATCAAATCAAAATCATTATATTTTGACTTGATTGCAGAGGCAAGGGTTTTACCGGTTGCGTACGTATCAGCTCCGGCAAATTTTTTATCCGATAATAAAACTGCTTCATCAGCACCAACAGCCAATATTTTTTGCAGCATTTTTTTTGCCTGATTTGGTCCCATTGTTAATGCAGATATTAATACATTATTATTTGTTTTTTTTAAAGTCAGAGCAGCTTCAAGTGCATACAAATCATACGGGTTGGTTATACTTTCCAATCCATCACGGTTAATAGTATTATTTTCTGTCCATTTTATATCTGAAGTATCAGGAACTTGCTTTACACAGAGGATAATTTTCATATTCTTTCCTATATTTATTCAAAATACAAATCTCAACTTCTCAGATATGTCCAAAAATATTATACACGTTGCTTTGGTGTTTGCTGGCTACTATTAGCGTTTAGCAGAGCATTAAAACCTAAAATGTATACTGCACATTTTTTTACAGTAGGAATATACCATCCGCATCTGCCTTCAGTACAAACCATATCAACATTTGATGCTACACTCATTAACGGACAAAATGGAATATCTTTTCTTTCGCTCATAACTTCTCCTTCATATTACACTGTTTGTTTTAATAAATTACAATTTTGATCTCTATGTTTTTCATAGTCTTTATATATTTTGGTTCTGTTGATAACCTCATCGAAATCTATCTTATGAGCATCAAAATCAGGACCGTCTACACAAGCAAATTTTACCTCTCCGCCGACAGTAACACGACATGCACCGCACATTCCCGTACCGTCAACCATTATAGGATTCATACTTGCTTCCGTATAAATACCTTTATCTCTTGTAAGTTCTGCTACCGCACGCATCATAGGCATAGGTCCAACGGCAATAGCATAATTAACAGTTTCTTGTTCAATAATTCTTTCAAGTACATTCGTAACAAAACCCTTTTCCCCGAGAGAACCGTCATCAGTAGTTATAAAAAGTTCAGTACAGGCATCTTTCATTTTATCTTCCCAGAATATTAAATCTTTATTTCTGGCACCCATAATCATATAAACCTTATTGCCTGCATCTTTAAAAGCTTTTGCAATCAAATAACAAGGTGCGGCACCATATCCGCCTGCAAGACAAACCACAGTCCCGTATTTTTTGATATCCGTAGGTTTTCCCAAAGGACCTACCACATCAGGAATTTCATCATCAACTTCCAACAGAGCGAGTTTTTTTGTTGAATAACCTACCGCCATAAATACAATAGTTAAAGCACCTGTATCCTTATTGACATCTGCAATAGTAAGAGGAACTCTTTCCCCGTTTTCTTCCGCTCTAAATATTATGAACTGTCCTGCTTGAGCGTTTCTGACTACATAAGGGGCTTCAATAGTCAATTCATATTGGTTAGGACAAATTTCTTTTTTTGATAGTATTTTATAACCCATAACTCTCTCTCTTATAACAGTAATAAAATTATAATGTATTTTATAAAATTTAGCAAGAGGGAAAATAGATGCAGCCACTCGGATAAATTCGAGAATATTAATAAGCTTTACCATGACAGGTAAAGGTTTTCGTACTCTTGACAAAAAACTTTGAGCAAATATTATTATAGTTAAATGGCTTAAAATACCAAATAGTATTGTAGTATAACTAGTAAAAAAAGGAGATTAATCTCATGGCAAGAGAAAAGTATGAACGTACGAAACCGCACGTTAACGTAGGTACAATTGGCCACGTTGACCACGGTAAAACTACATTAACAGCAGCTATTACCGGTACATTAGCTGCAGCAGGACAAGCAGATGCTAAGAAATTTGATGAAATCGACTCTGCTCCTGAAGAAAAAGCAAGAGGTATAACCATTGCTACAGCTCACGTTGAATATGAATCAGCAACAAGACACTATGCTCACGTTGACTGCCCTGGCCACGCTGACTATGTAAAGAACATGATTACAGGTGCAGCTCAAATGGACGGTGCAATCCTTGTTGTTGCAGCTACTGATGGTGCTATGCCTCAGACTCGTGAACACATCTTGTTAGCTAGACAGGTTGGTGTTCCTAACTTGGTTGTATTCTTAAATAAATGTGATATGGTTGATGACCCTGAATTATTAGAATTGGTTGAAATGGAAGTTAGAGAACTTCTTTCTTCTTACGAATTCGATGGCGATAACATCCCATTTATTCATGGTTCAGCTTTAAAAGCTTTAGAAGCAGTTCAAGCTAACCCATCAATCAAACGTGGTGACAATGAATGGACAGATAAAATTTGGGAATTGGTAGATGCATTAGATTCTTACTTCCCTGAACCTGTTCGTGATTTAGACAAACCGTTCTTGATGCCTGTTGAAGACGTATTCTCTATCACAGGTCGTGGTACTGTTGCTACAGGCCGTGTAGAACGTGGTGTTGTTAAAGTTGGTGATGAAGTTGAATTGGTTGGTTTAGGCGAAACTAAGAAAACTACAGTTACCGGTGTTGAAATGTTCAGAAAATCATTAGACCAAGGTCAAGCAGGTGATAATATCGGTGCTTTACTTCGTGGTGTTGATAAAACTGAAATTCAACGTGGTCAAGTTTTATGTAAACCTGGTTCAATCCACCCACACACTAAATTCACTGCTAACGTTTACGTATTGACTAAAGAAGAAGGCGGACGTCACACTCCATTCTTCCCTGGTTACAGACCTCAGTTCTACATCAGAACAACTGACGTTACCGGTTCAATTAAATTTGATGGTCAAATGGTAATGCCTGGCGACAACGTAGTTATGGAAGTTGAACTTATCGCTCCTGTAGCTATCGAAGAAGGTATGAGATTCGCTATTCGTGAAGGCGGTCATACTGTCGGTGCAGGTGTTGTTGACAAAATCGTTGAATAATGATTATTTATTCATAAATAAGAAGAGGATATCAATAGATATCCTCTTTTTTTATGCAGAAATTCATGTTAAGAATTGTTACATAAATTAAACAAAAAACTAAAGATTTTAGCTGATTTGCCGATAAGTATCATGTAAGGAAATTAAACTAAGGGATACAGCAATGGCAATTAGTGTTTATGAACAACTGAATAATATGGGATTAAACATAGATCGTCCTACCTTGCAGCAGGTTTCGGAATCTATTATGAAACGTGCACAGCAAAAGAACAGTCAATACCAAGTTGATGCCCCGCAAGCTAATAATTTCTTCCAAAAAAGAGATATCGGAATTGATATTTATAACAGTACAAGAGTTGACTTAAAAACCGCAAACCAAATAGCTTTAAACAATTCAGGTTTACAAATACAATTAAGTCAAGAAACCTTATCAAAGATTTATTATTTGAACACAGCAGCAGCACAAAATGTTCAAAAGAATGTTGAAGGTAAAATAGCTATACCAACAACTGAAATTACATTAAAAGAACAACACACACCTGTAAATTCAAATAACAGAATCGTAACAAACAATACCGCAAAAGATAAAAACGGTTCAAATCCTTTTTATCACGGCGAACTTTTGATGAAGGAATCGACAACCAAAAAAGATGAAACGGTTGACGAACAAAAAGCGATAGTATCAAGTATATTTATTTAGTCAACAATATCCTCGATTTCTTCATCAGCAACCCCAGATTTTACATCCTCACTATTATTAATACTTCCATTATGTAGAGATTCCTCGTGTTTTTTCTTTAAAAGTTTCTGAGCCTCAATCAGTTCTCTCTGTTTTTTAGCTTCCAATTTTTGAGCATTAATAACATTAGCAACATTCATCATTGCAAGAGAATTTAGAGTTGCACGCAGAACGGCACTTCTGTCCATGTATTTTTCAGACTCCTGATTAAGACCTTCCGCTTCTTCCTCTTGCATTTGGGCAAAATATTCTCCGCCCTGTCCCATTTTATCATCCTGAGTACGTGCAGCAGTACCTGATATGTCCCCGCTCTTGAAATTGAAGGAGCCACCAATGCCGAAATATCCTGCTGCCCTATTGTCGACCATGATTCTTTAACCTCATTTTTTGAGAAACAGAAAATAAACTAAAGTCTACTCTATCTCCCATTTTAAATATTCTACCTACGTGTTAAGTATAGAAAATTTAATAATATTTTAAATCCCCTAAATAAATTATTTTGCTATATACTTAATAATTTGTTACAAATTTTTATATCTCTGAAAAGCAGGTTGGCTTTACTAAGCCAACATTTAAAATTTGAGTGTAGGATTTGTAAATCCGACCTACATTTACCTTTGGAACATGGACATTCTTTCATAAATCATTATAAACATAGCAGGTAGTAACTAAATTATCCATTCTATACAACGAATGGATGATTTTTGAAGAAAAAGCAAGCAAAAAAAGGTAAAAACAGTTAAAATAAAATAGGAGGTATTAGAAGTGTCAAGTTTTTATCCACAATATAGTTTACAAGACAGAATTCAGCATACAAAACTCGCTCCGGGTTTTGGAGGCATACCTTCGGCAAGGCTTGATAGCATTGATAATAAGAAGACGGCGGATTTTCAAACCGTATTCAGCGGTATGGTGGACAAATTCAATCAGGAATTGAATGCTCCTGATGAATTGTTAAAGGATGTTATGTCTGGCAACAAAAATATTGATGTTCACGATGTAATGATTGCTATGTCAAAATCAGAAATAAGCGTAAACGTAGCAACAACTGCTGTCGGTAAAGTTATTCAGGCTTACGATAAAATAATGCAAATTCAAGTGTAATAGTGTATAATTAATTTATCATCAGACGGGGATACAATGGAAAAACTTCAACAAATAATGGAAAATAAACCACTGTTTTACGGATTAATTGCGGGTGTTGTTATCGCATTAGCCTTGATAGTCGTTCTCGTAATAGGCAGCGGAAATAAGAAAAATCCCGAATCCGTTGAAACAGGAATAAAATTAAAAGAGAATGTTGATTTATTAACCACTGATAATATTGGTAAAGCAATAGAGATCCAAGCCTTATTGGCTCGTTCAGGTATTGCTGTTTCTCGTTCATTAGATGGTACCAAGTCAAAACTATATTTAAAAGCAGGTGATTGCTCAACTACAGGTAAAAAGTGTACTACTAATGAACGTGATGAAGCTTTATTACAAATAGTTCAAAGCGGACTTGTTGACCAAAATGTCGGACTTGAAATCTTTGATAAAGGTGATTTTACTTCTACAAAAGAAGATAAAAAAATAAGACTTACAAGAGCGGTAAACGGAGAACTTTCAAGATTAATCAGAAAGATTAAACCTATTGAAAATGCATCCGTATTCATTTCAATTCCTCAGGAAACGATGTTTACTTCCCAGCAAAAACCTATAACAGCGACTGTTCAAATTGTTATACCTACAGGAGAAAAATTAGAACCGTTAAAGGTTAAGGCTATTACAAACCTGCTATTGGGTAGTGTTGCCGGATTAGAAAACGAAAATGTTTCAATAACCGATACAAACGGTAATGTTTATCATAGTATTATGAATGCTTCTGACGAATTGCTTGCAAAAATTGAAGAAAACGATAAATATATGCAGCAAAAAGTCATGGTACAATTAGACAGATTAATCGGAAAAGGAAATTACGTTGCTACTGTCAGTACCTTCCTGAGAGAAGCTCCTGCAGAAAAGTATAGCACCTCTTATGATCCAAATAGCAAAACTTCACTTAATGAACAAGCTTTTACTGAAGGCTTAGGCGATCAGACTGAAGATTCTAATGCATCAACAAATGCAGTAAGTGTGTATTTACCAAACGGACTTGCTAAAGCAGGTAGTAATTCAAGCCAGAACAGAAGTTACTCTCGTTCTGCAACTGAAACACAATATGGCGTCAGCAAGACAGAGTTAAATGAATATTTAAAACCGGGAATGATAGAAGAAGTAACCGTTGCTGTTACTCTTGAACATTCCGCTAAGCCGCCTGATATGACTTTACAGGAATTAAAACTTCTGATAGCAAGTGCAGCAGGTCCAAAAGTAAGTGCGGATAATGTTTCCATAGCATTTGCAGATACTGTTGATCCGTATCTTGCTGCAGGCAGACAGGCTAACTTGCCAAAACCTGATGAAAGCGGTAATCCATGGTGGCTTGCGGTTGCGTTAAGTGCAATAGGATTGTTCCTGGTATTCAGAGCAGTATCAAATAAAGTTCGTCAAATTCAGGATGAAAATGCAGTTGAAGTCGAAAGATTAAGACAGAAAGAAGCTGAACAAGACAGAGAACTTAGTGATGTTAATGTTCGTGCTGCACAACTTGCAGACAGACAGGCTGAACTTGCTCAAGGCTTATTAGAACAACAGCAGAGAGAATTTAATATTCCTAATTACAAGACTGAGGAAGAAATGATGGCTGCATTAAGTATGATTTCTTCAGCTTTGGCACAGGCTGACGGTCAAACTGCCGGCGATCAAATTAAGAGCTGGATTGAAAACAGTTAACAAAAAGAAATGGGGAAAAGAGGACACAATTAAATGACTATAGAAGGTTTTGACTATAAAGGGTTTGCTGAGAATTTAGCAGGACAGGCAGCAGAACTCGTACCGAAAGAGTTTAACGAAAACGAGAAAAATTATGTTACAAATACACTGTTAAATTTCTCAATGCTTGCCGGAGAAGCTCTATATCAGGATCAGGATAATTTTGGTTTCAATGTTGATCAGGCAACCATGATTACCCAAATTATTGCGGAATGGGCGTTTCACAAATCTGTGGATCTCATTCGTTCAGGACTCCCGCAGCAGTATTGGGATCCTATCATGCAAAAGATTGCATTTACGATTTTTGAAATATCAAAACAAACCTTTAAACAAGGATTGCCTCAAGACCAAATCTTGCAGCTTGTTGAGCATCATGTAAAGAAAACCTATATTGACTGCATTAACGAATTAAAAGAAAAGAATTTGATAGATGATGGTTTGCAACAAAAAGCGGCTTCTCAGTCAAATATCGATAAAGTTATGGAGGAAATGCAAAACAACGGGGGAGTCAATATTGAAGAAGCACAGGCTCAAGTTGCAGCACAAGAACAAGCCGCAGCACCTGTACCTGTTGAGGAACAGCCTCAAGAACCTGTTGTATCTCAGCAGCCTGAAGCAGCACCTGTACCGCAACAGCCTGCGGAACCACAAATTAAAAATAAAACAGGTATAAGGTATGAACCGCCAAAATTGTTAAAATTAGTTACAGTTGCGTTACTTTTAAAGCGTATTGAAGATGAAGATCAGGTGCAAGAAATTTTGGAATGTTTTGACCAAACCGATGCAGGTACCGTAATTCGTTATATGTATGCTGATGATGTAGAAAAAGCGGTTGATCCTACAGCAACTATGCAGTACTTAGAAGAAATTGCAAAAGATATTCCTAATGCTACAGCAGTCAATAAGAAGGAAATAGTTGAAAGAATTAACAAGGTTGTGTCAACTGTCGGGAAAAGCACTATGGAAAAAAAGATGCAATTGGAAAGACATAAGGTAAGACAATTTATTTTCAATGCGGTTGAAGGCGAATATTATAAATTACCTCCAAAAATTGCTAACATTATTGCCTCATACCTCGAAAGTATTGTATAATATTATTAAATCATGATTATACGTAAAAAAGTTGTAGATAAGAAGATAGCGGAATTTGAGGAGCAGCAATCAATTCAGTATCAAAAGGAGGTACAAGATACTGAGGCTGTCCAAGTTCCTGATGAAAATATCGAAGAATACAACCGTGATACCTCGGATGAAGATTACGATTACCCTGATACCCCTGATGAAGATTTTATCTACAATGAAGAACTTCCGCAAAATGAACAGGAAGGAATTTCCTCAGAAGAAGAAATCCCTTTTGTGCAGGAGAAATATGCAGAGAATACCTTAGAGGGAGAAAATATCTCTCAAGAGGAGCAACTAAATCAGAATGAGCTTGAAATGTCTCAAAATCAGGAATTGCAAGGTCAAATTTTAGATGCAAATTTAACTCCGGAGGAATATTCCGAACCGCAAAATTTTGAACAGGCAAGCGAAGAAATTATTCCACCTGAAATACCTGAGGAATCACCGCCTGATGAAGAAATATCTCAGGAAGAAAACAGCCTTCAAGAGCAAGAGGTTCTTCAAGAGGAAATCCCGCCTCAGGAAGAATCTGTTCAACAAACTCAACAAGCACCTCAACCTCATCAAAGGAGAATAAAAGAAAAAGAACAGTTGAGAAAACAACCTGCCTCTTTGGCTGATGAAGAAATAAATCTGTTTGATTTAGATAACATTGATTTTTCACAAAGACAAGAACGCCGCAGAGGGGATAGACGCAGAGGCTTTAGACGTGTTGACGACAGGAATTTAGTTTCAAGAGCTAGAGAAGAAGCTGACGGTATAAGACAATCAGCTATGAATGAAGGGTATCAAGCAGGGTTAGAGGCTGCTCAAGCTGATATTGAAGTATTCAAATCTTCTGTTTCAGAATTTATGAAAGCAAAACAAGAAGTATTTGAATATATAGCACCTGATATTTTAGAGATAAGTGTTGATATTGCACAAAAAATCATTAAAAAAGAAATAGAACAAAATCCTCAGGTACTTTTTAATACAATCGTTGATGTGTTAAAAACGTTATCTAAGGAGGAAACAAAAGTTACGTTAAGAGTAAATCCTTTAGAGCTTAATACTGTCAAGGAAGCTGTACCAAGACTGATTACGCTTGCGGGGATTGACACAAAGGTAGTAGTGCTTTCCGATGAAAATGTAACGGAAGGCGGATGTCTTGTTACAACAACAAACGGTATTGTTGATGCAACGGTAGAGTCCAGAATTAGAGTTGTTATGCAAGCATTGAGGGAAATGTAGTATGGCGGCAGGCGGCGGAGCAAATCCGGTAAGTGAAATATTTTTAGGCTTATTCGTATTGGGATTAATAGTAATCCTGCTCGTTGAGATGCCTAATGCCGTTATTAATTTTTCAATTTGTCTAAACATAACTCTTGGTATAGTTTTACTTATGTTTGGATTATATGTACAAAAGCCTTTGGAATTATCTTCTTTCCCATCAATTATTCTTTTGGGAACAATGTTTCGTCTTGTGTTATCAATAGCATCTACCAGATTAATTTTGGCAAAAGGCGAAGCAGGAGAAGTTATTCATGCATTCGGAACTTTCGTAACCGGTGGTAACATGGTTGTCGGAGGTGTAATCTTCCTTATTATTACAGTTGTACAGTTTATGGTAATCACTAAGGGTGCTGAACGTATTGCTGAAGTTTCTGCCCGTTTTGCCTTAGATGCTATGCCGGGAAAACAAATGACTATTGATGCGAATTTTAATGCAGGTCTGATATCACCGGAAGAAGCAACCAAACAACGTGAAGATTTATCTCGTGAGTCAAGTTTATTCGGTAGTATGGATGGTGCGATGAAATTCGTAAAAGGGGATACCATAGCAGGTATTATCATCGTACTTATAAATATTATAGGCGGTTTATGCGTAGGTTGTTTAATGAATCAAATGCAGGTTGAAGATGCGGTTCAAAAGTATACAGTATTAACGATTGGTGACGGTCTTGCATCACAAGTACCTTCACTTTTGATGTCTATTGCAGCCGGTATATTTATGACACGTTCATCTGCTCAGAGTGCCTCTCTTGGTGCTGATGTTGCAGGACAGATTATGACAAAGCCATATGCACTGTTTTTTGCAGCGTTTTTCTTACTTATACTCGCCATCAGCGGTAATACAGGTTTATGGCATGGTACAGGATTACCGTCTTTACCGTTTTTGATTTTTGCAATAGTTCTCGCGGTTGCTGGTTTCTCTGTATTAATCAATGCAGATGTTCAATCACAGTTAGGTCAGTTAGAAAATGTACGACAAAATATGCAGGATTTGGTAAATCCGAACCGTATGTACGAACGTCTTGGTGTTGATGTTCTGAGTTTACAGGTTGGTTCTAATTTGCTTGTTATTGCAGATCCTGACCAGGAAGGTCAGTTGTTGGCTAAAATTGCTGCTTTACGTCAAAGAGTTACTGATGAACTCGGGTACATTTTACCTAACATAAGAATTATGGACTCATCAGCCTTAGATGCTAATGAATATTTGCTTGCTATACGTGGTAATACTGTTGCAACAGGTTATGTATATCCGGGGCGTGTAATGGTTATTGCGGATCAGTGGGATTCCGTAAGTCAGGAAGTTCCTGAAGATGCTATTATCGGTATAGACCCGACATATCAGACACAGGCTTATTGGTTGAAACCTGAAGATGCAAAAATGGCACGTTCTGTTACTGCGGTTGACAGTACCGATGTTATTGTTACTCACTTACAAGAATGTGTAAGAAAATATGTTGATGAGGTTATGACAAAGACCGACGTACTGAAGCTTATGGAATTAGTTCGTTCCCAAGATCCTACACTTGTTAACGACCTTGTTCCTACAATCATTTCAACAAGCGATTTGAGAAAAATCTTTGTTAACCTTATCAGAGAAAAAGTTTCAATTAAAGATATTATTTTCGTGTTTGAAAGACTTTGTGATTACGCAAGATTTTCAAAAGAACCTGATATTTTATCAGAACGATTGAGAGCCGCATTAGGTCGTCAAATATGCTTATCTAATGTAAGTGAAGACAATATTTTATATGCGTTAACCCTTTCTCCTGATTGGGAAAAGACCTTAGACGACAGTTGTCAAAGAACCGAATTGGGTACTATGTTCCTCTTAAATCCTGTTCAAGTACAGGAATTAATTGAAACTACCGCAAATACTCTTATGAGAGCCCATCAGGCATGCGGACAGCAGCCTGTAATTTTGTGTTCTCCAAGAATACGTCTGCCGTTGTATCAGCTTCTTGAACGTCATATTCCAACAATAGTTGTAATATCTTATTCTGAATTGATTACTGATATCAAGGTTGAAGCGGTTGATACAATCGGTGAAAGTTATGCAGTGTAAAAGCATTAATATGTAGAGCAGGTCTTGCCTGTCAAAATGAAGTCATAAATAAGTTATGAAACAAATATTATTATTTCTTATAAAAATATATCAATCAATTTCAAAATATACACCGCCTGCATGTCGGTTTACACCAACTTGCTCTGAGTATACAAGACAGGCAATAGAAAAATATGGAGTAATAAAAGGTTGTTGGCTTGGGATTAAAAGGATATCTAAATGCCACCCTTGGCACGAAGGCGGATACGATCCGGTTCCGTAATTTATTCTTTCACTATTCCCCTAAGGCTCATGACGGTTTCATAAGTTAAACCGCCTTCAAGAAGTTCTTCTGCGGACATTCCAAATAAAGTGATAAGGCTGTATGCTTCATTTTTATCATCATCTTTTTTTAAAGTTGAAACAACCTCTTTAATGGCATCTTCTCTTGAGAGGTTTGATATTTGTTTATTAATACCGAGATGAAAACTGCGTTTTTTTGCCTTACCCATCAATACCGACTCCTAAAGCTAACAAACCTGCACCAATCATTCCTGAATAATTTCCTGCCTGTGCTTTTACAACTTTTGTTGGCTGAGTAACTATTTCGGAGTTAACTTGTTTTGTAATATAATCCGTGTCAACAAATTCTGCCATTGAACCTGATAACACAAACACATCAGGATCAAAAATATCTGCTAACCCGATAATTCCGTTTATTATATCTTTTTGCCAAGTGTTAAAAATTTTTGTCATTGTTAAATTTTTATTTTTTAAACCCTCGATTACATCATAAGTTGTAATGTCAGGATTCCCCGATATTTCAACGGCAGTAAGTCTTAATCCGGTTCCTGAGGCATAAGCCTCAAAACAATCATGACTTCCGCAAGTGCAAGGTCTTGAATTTATTCTGCTCATTTTAAAATGCATTTCACCCGCTGCACCGCTTTTACCTTTATACAACTTATTATCAAGTATTATTCCTCCGCCGACACCTGTACCCAAAGTCAGCATAACCGAATAAGGATACCCTTTTGATGCACCTATGATATGTTCTGCCCAAGCCGCGCAATTAGCATCATTTTCTACAAATACAGGTTTTTTACTTAGTGCTTTAAAATTCATTGACGGATATTCTTTTGCAATATTTCCGGTTGAGCCAAGAATACCGTCATTACTATTATTCACTGCTCCGCATGTTGCAAAAGCCACAATATCAACTTCGTTTTCGTATTTTAATATAATTTCTTCAAACAAACTCTTAATTTCAGCAAAAGTTTTGGGAGTAGAATGTTTTTCTATCTCAGATACAATTTCTCCGGTTTCATTAATTATAGTGTTGTAGATTTTTGTTCCGCCAACATCTATTGTCAAAGCTTTTTTCATTAATTAGCCTTTCTTGATATAAATTTATTATATCTTTCTACTATATTAGGAAAATATTTTTTCAAAATATCCTTTGTGACAACCTGATTCGTATTTGCTACAGGGGTATAAGCTTGAACCGGTTTATTAGAGTGTGTTTCCATTATTTTCCAAAAATTATACCATACATCTAAATTCGACATAGGTCGCAAATTAAACAATATTTTCATTGAGTTACCCTTTCTCTGGATACAAATCTTTTTGTAATTAATTGCGGACGTGTGATAGCAGAACCTATAACTACACAATGAGCTCCTAGCTCAAAAGCTTTATCAACCTGCCATGGCTCCCAAATTCTGCCTTCCAAAACAACAGGTTTATCAGTTTCCTTTACAAGAGTTTCAAGCAATTTAAAATCCGGCTCACTCTGGCTGACATCT
>Ga0247611_10007510_pt1 | contig 13667 bp, 9 predicted proteins | sample 177DNAGHGhighgp2_FD_192422 | JGI IMG/M metagenome (GOLD analysis project Ga0247611, IMG submission 192422) | Sheep rumen microbial communities from Palmerston North, Manawatu-Wanganui, New Zealand - 1770 DNA GHGhigh gp2 | ecosystem: Host-associated > Mammals > Digestive system > Stomach > Rumen ...
TCGTCGGACTCACGTTATATCGACTAGCATCACTATGAAACCGTTCATCAAAAACGCCATCCTGCTGGTAAGCATCCTGCTACCCACCTTCATCACTGGGCAAAACCTGGAAGTCGGCAACATATACTATCACATCATTGATGGCCATGCCATCGTCACCAGCGGCACTTATCCCTATTACGGCGATGTGGCCATTCCGGGCTCCATCTGCCACAATGATAGTGTTTTCCCGGTTGTTGCCATCGACCGTGCGGCATTTCGCGACTGCTCTGCCCTCTCAAGCGTAACTATCCCGAGCACTATTACAGCAATCGGGGAACATGCCTTTTCAGGGTGCACGGGACTGGATAGCGTGGAAATCAGCAATCTGGACCGCTGGTGTGGCATCAACTTCGAATCGGAGTCGGCCAATCCCTGTTATCATGCTCACCATTTGTTTTTGAAGGGGATGGAAGTCACGGAACCAGTGATTTCTGATTCGGTTTCGACAATTGGCTCGTTCGTGTTCTCGGGGTGCACATCAATCATCAGCATCAATATCCCGAGTGCTGTGACGAGTATCGGCAGCGCATCGTTCAGCAATTGCACTTCGCTCACTTCCATTACCGTGGATGATGGTAACCCCATCTATGATTCCCGCGACAGCTGTAATGCCATCATCGAAACGGCAAGCGGAGAGTTGATTGCCGGATGCCAGAGCTCCGTCATTCCCGCCAGCGTGACCGCCATCGGCGATTGGGCTTTCTACTGCTGTACGGGCCTGACCAGCATTTATATCCCCAATTCTGTGAGCATAATAGGCTTTGAGGCCTTTTATCGCTGCTCGTCACTCATTGGTGTGAATCTCCCCAATTCGGTCAGGGTTATCGGTTACCAGGCTTTTTATGGCTGTTCGTCACTCAGGGGGATTCACATCCCCGGCAGCGTCAGGGGAATTGGCGACTCGGCCTTTGAATATTGCCCATCGCTCACTAGCATAAGTGTGGCTAGCGACAACCCGCGGTATGATTCGCGTGACGAGTGCAACGCCATTATCGAGACCCGCGAGAACACACTGGTAGCGGGCTGCCGCAATACTGTCATCCCCGCCTCTGTCAAGGCGGTTGGCGACTACGCTTTCTCGGGATGCTCAACGCTCTCCAGCATCGATATCCCCGTCGGTGTGGACTCGGTGGGCGACTATGCCTTCAGGGGATGTACCGTCCTGCGCAGTGTCACTTTTCCCATGGGTCTCAACTGCATCGGCGCTTCGGCATTTTTTGATTGTAAAGCACTAAATCGTGTGGAAATCCCTGCCACGGTACGCACTATTGGCGCTTTTGCATTCGAGCATTGCCCGGCAATCTACAGCATGAGTGTGGCCAGCGGTAATTCCTGCTATGACTCAAGTGACAGTTGCAACGCCATCATTGAGACAGCAACGGGCACATTGGTGGCCGGTTGCATGAACACCGTCATTCCCGCAACGGTCACCTCGATTGGCGACAACGCCTTCAGCGGATGTTTCATGCTCACTTCGCTCAGCATTCCCAAGTCGGTCACTTCGCTCGGCAACAATGCGTTCGCGGAATGCACTTCCCTCTCTAGCATCGACATCCCCTCCTCGGTGACGTATATCGGTGACGCGGCTTTTAGCGGATGCTCGGCCCTTAAGACTCTGGACATCCCCAACTCGGTCAGTTCACTGGGACAGGCGGCCTTTGGTGGATGTAGCTCACTGGAAAGCATCAATCTCCCCAAATCTGTCTCTTCGATAGGCGACTTCGAGTTCTTTGGCTGTACCCTGCTCAAGGCCATCAATATACCCGAGACCGTACGGTCCATCGGAACGGCAGCTTTCCGCGGTTGCTTTTCGCTGACCTCAATCAACATTCCCAAGTCAGTCACCTCGATTGGAAGCTCGGCATTCAGGGAGTGCCCGTCGCTCGCGAGAATGACGGTTGCAAGCGGTAATCCCTATTACGATTCACGCCAAGGATGCAACGCCATTATCGAGGCGGCCACGGGCACACTGATTGCTGGCTGCCGCAAAACCGTCATACCGGCTTCGGTCACGGCCATCGGTTACGCCGCCTTTGACGGATGCGTTTTCCTCGAGTCGATATCCATTCCAGATGTCGTGACGCACATCGGACGCAAGGCCTTCAACAACTGCACGGGACTGAAAGATGTCGTGTGTGGCATTGCCGATCCCGCACTGGTCGCCACATCGCCTGACGCCTTCATGTTGCCATCGGGCGACTACAGCGACCGCACCCTCCATGTTCCCTCGACGTCCATCTCGTCCTATCAGGGCTGCTCCCCGTGGAATGAGCAATTCGGACGTATCGAGGAATAAGTTACCGCAACCAAAAACAAAGGTCCAAGGACTAAAGTTATATACTCTCAATCCAAATTGTTGAACATGAATCAATTATTGCATTTGATGTTCTTGAGAACTAATCTGCGAATGCTCATTATTGCTCTTGCCGCCCTCTGGTCATGGGCTGCAGTGGCTTGGGGCAATGACAGCATCCCGTTCCTGTACCGTTCTCACCTCTATCTCCCCGCTTGCATCAACAATGAGCATCAGGCCAATGTTATCTTTGATACAGGAGCCGCTAGTATTTTCGGCATCGACAGCGTCTATCTTTCAGCTTCGGGATGGCATCCGCAGGACATGGGCTGGGGCCGAACAGGTGGCGGTGCGGGCAGTACTAGAGTTAAAGTCATCTTGGACCCCACAGCGTTGAACATCGGGTCGTTGAATAGCACTTACCAGATTGTGCCGATCTTCAAGTTGAGGGATGTGATTGATTGCCATGTCGATGGCATCTGGGGCATCAAGGACATTGAGCAGCATCCGTTGGAAATCAACTTTGAACACAACTTCTTGAAGCATTACACTGATGGAAATCCACAGCTTGAAGGCTATGAGAGATTGCCTATCCGTTACCAGGACCATCGCATCCTGGTTCAGGCTGAGGTCCTTGTTGGCGGCAAGAACATCCAGGGATGGTTTCTCATGGACACGGGCGCAGGCAGTTCGGTCAGCTTCTCGGCAAACTCGGTCCAGCAGTTTGGACTCGAATCGCTGCCTGGCAAACGATACATTAAGGACATGACCCAGTTTGGCATCGGAGACAAGACCCAGGAGGAAATCGTCGTCATTCAATCGCAGCGCATCGTCATCGGCTCTGATACCACCAGCAACGAGATTATCTCCTATTTGCCTGATGGGACAGGCGCCTTTGGCAAGAAGGAATACATCGGTATCATCGGCAATGAAATATTATCCAAGTTCAATTTGATTATTGACATTGCACACAGTGCCCTCTACCTCATGCGTTTCAAGGAAGACCAGCCCTCCAAACCCAACTATGACTTCGGTTTCAGGAACCGCACCGACATCGGCAAAGGCTGGATTGTTTCATCGCTCACGCGCGATGGTGACGCCGCCCGTGCTGGTCTGCAATTAAACGACCGCATCATCACTATCAACGGCAGACCCGTAGAGGAATACACCTGGGAAGAAGAATGCCGCATCGATGAACTGCCTCAAATCACACTGGATGTAATCAGTGCCAACGGCGAGCCCAAACAGATTACCCTATCACCCGCCCTCAGGTGGTAACCAGATTTCAGCGAGTTTGCCATTTGAGGCATGTAGAGGCGCAAAATTTTGCGCCTCAAGGGCAGCATTTGGATTATGTCCAACGATCGGAGACGCAAAATTTTGCGTCTCTACATAGCGGATAAATTGAGTATCAGTACTTTATCGTCGTTTAACTCACATTAAAAAGAGCGTGTTTCGCCTTTTTGAGACTGACCTGTGGCTGACGTCAAATAAATACCCCTGGGTCCAATGACGGTCCCAGGGGTTGTTGTATGTATATATCGTCGTGGGGATTACGCCCCACGTAGCCAAAGGCGGCTTAGGTTGTTATCAAGTGTCGATGGTAGCGTAGGTGGCGTTCTCCTCGATGAACTTGCGGCGGGGATCGACGTCCTCGCCCATGAGCATCGAGAAGATGCGGTCGGCCTCGGCAGCGTCGCTGATGTTGACGCGCTTGAGCAGGCGGTGCTCGGGGTCCATAGTGGTTTCCCACAGCTGTTCGGGGTTCATCTCACCCAGACCTTTGAATCGTTGCACGGTGATGGCATCCTCATTACCGCCGGCATACTCGTCGATGAATTTGCGCAGCTGCGTCTCGTCCCAGCAGTATTCCTCGCGCTGGCCTTTCTTGGTGCGGGCGCGGTACAGTGGCGGTGTGGCGATGTAGAGGTAGCCGTTCTCGATGATGGGTCTCATGCGGCGGAAGAAGAAGGTCATCAGCAGGGTGTCGATGTGTGCGCCATCGACATCGGCATCGGTCATGATGATGATGCGGTGGTAGCGCAGCTTGCTCAGGTTGGCCTCCTTGGGGTCTTCCTCGGTGCCGATGGTCACACCCAGGGCACGGAAGATGGTAACAATCGAGTCGCTCTCAAACACCTTGTGGTCCATCGCCTTCTCGACATTGAGGATTTTACCGCGCAGGGGCAGGATGGCCTGGAACTTACGGTCGCGACCCTGCTTGGCGCTGCCGCCTGCCGAGTCACCCTCGACGAGGAAGAGCTCACTCTCGGCGGGATCCTTCGACGAGCAGTCGGCCAGTTTGCCAGGCAGTCCACCGCCGGCGAGTGGCGACTTGCGCTGCACCTTCATGCGGGCGTTCTGGGCGGCATGGCGTGCTTGTGCGGCCAGGATGACCTTCTCGATGACGGTCTTGGCCTGGGTGGGATGCTCCTCCAGGTAGGTGTTCAAGGCATCGCGCACGGCGGTCTCGACGGCTCCAATGACCTCGGTGTTACCGAGCTTGGTCTTGGTCTGACCCTCGAACTGGGGCTCCAGCACCTTGACCGAAATGATGGCGGTGAGTCCCTCACGGAAGTCCTCGGGCTTGATCTCAACCTTGGCTTTCTCAAGCATCTTGTTGTCCTCGGCATACTTCTTCAGGGTCGAACCCAGACCGCGGCGGAAGCCCGTCAGGTGGGTGCCGCCCTCGATGGTGTTGATATTGTTGACAAACGAGTAGATGTTCTCGTTGAATGACGTGTTATAGGTCATGGCGACTTCAACAGGGATGTCACCTTTCTTGCTCTTGATGTGGATAACGTCCTGGATGAGAGCTTCCTTGTTGCCGTCGATGTAGCGGACAAACTCGTCAAGGCCCGTCTCGCTATAGTAGGTCTCGCTGCGGGGGGTGCCGTTCTCGTCCTTATCGCGCAGGTCGGTAATGGACAGCGATACGCCAGCATTCAAGTATGCCAGGTCACGCAGTCGGTTGGACAGTATATCAAATTCATAGATGGTCGTTGAGAAGATCGTGCCATCGGGGTGGAAGATGATGGTCGTGCCATGATCCTCTTCACTGCATTCACCGATGACCTTGACCTCGCTGGTCGGCTTGCCCAGGCTATATTCCTGCATATAGACCTTGCCGCCGCGGCGCACCTCGGCACGCAAGTAGTCGCTCAAGGCGTTCACGCAGCTCACACCGACGCCATGCAGACCGCCCGATACCTTGTAGGAGCCCTTGTCGAATTTACCGCCGGCGTGTAACACAGTCATGACGACTTCAAGTGCCGACTTGTGCAGTTTCTCGTGCTCATCGACGGGAATACCGCGACCGTTGTCGCGCACGGTGATGCTGTTGTCCTCGCCGATGAAAACGTCGATGCGGTTACAGAAACCAGCCAGAGCCTCATCGATGGAGTTATCGACAACCTCGCTCACCAGGTGGTGAAGACCCTTGACGTGGGTATCGCCGATGTACATTGCCGGACGCTTGCGCACGGCTTCCAGTCCCTCAAGGACTTGGATGTTAGACGCTGAATAATTTTTCTCTTCTTGTTCTTCGATATATTTGTTCTCTTCTGACATAAAAATGTAGTTTTTTTCTCGTTTATACCCTCAAAAATAGGGGGTGTATAAAAACGTACAAAATTACAAAAAATCAGTCATTCACCAAAAGGTTAAAACCTTAAAAAAACATAATTCCCACCTCCCCTTTTTCCCTCATTTATCAGTAACTAAAAACGCAAGGCTCTGCCTAGATAAAAACAACGGTTTTTGTCCAAAAGTGGGGTGAAAAGTATAGATTTGGACGAAAAGTGATCGGTTTTTGTCCAAAAGTGGATATTTTACCCCACTTTTGGACAAAAGACAAAATTTTGTAAGAAATCAGAATTCGGCAAATAGATCTTGTGCCGTGAGCTGGCTGTGGACGATGGATGAATGAATGCCCCTGGCTACACCCCTTGGAGTGATGAATGTGATGACGGGCCCTCTCGTGATGCCTGTGGCGTCCATGAATAGATCTTTGCGTTCCCGTAACCGCTTTTCGTAGTCCTTGGTAATTGAATAGGGCTTCTCGGAGAATTTCATCTCAACGAGGTGAATGATTCTGTCGGCTCGTTTGATGACAAGATCGATTTGGGCACCTTTACGGGAATCGCCCTTGCGAGGAATATAGCGCCATGATGAGGCCTCGGTGGCCATTCCGGCAATACTCAGTCCCCGCTTGATGTGGGGCAGGTGTCTAAGGCACACTTCCTCAAAGGTAAAACCTTCCCACGATTCCACACTACGGTCAGTGAAGTGGTGTTGCCAATACTGTTCATCACGCGTTCGGTTATTCTCCACATAGCGGAAATAGAAAAGCGTGTAGAAGTCGGCAAGTCTGAAGAGCGTCTGTTTGTTCTTATTGCCGAATTGGGCGTAGGATATGATGAAATCGCAGCGTTCAAGGTTGTTGAGCATCTTACTCAGCCCACCGCCGCTGTATCCAGTCTTTTGCTCTATCTCGCCGCGGGTAAAACCCTCACGCTTGGTTGAAAGCAACTTGACGATATTGATGTAGCGGTCTGCCTTATTGAATAGGGCATGATATAGTTCATTGATTTCGTTGCTCAAGTCGCCGCCCCGCTCAAAAATCAAAGAATCCACGTTCTCGGGAAGACTCAGCTCGGGTTTTAACAGACTCAAATAGTAAGGCACGCCGCCAAATACCATATAGCACTGCAGAATTTGGTAATCATCCCATTCAAAGCCGTGCTCGTTCAGATAGGCTTTACACTCACTCAGGTAGAATGGGCGTAGGTAGATGCTATGGGTAATGCGGTTATGCAATCCGCCCTGGTTGTCTTCCAGCTTCTCTTTCATCCAGCTCGTGGCACTGCCACAGGCAATGAAAACGATGTCGTCCCGATTCTGCACCCAATTGGACCAAAAGTATTCCAGTTCATCGACAAACTCACTGCCCTGGGTGTCTATCCACGGCATTTCGTCAAAGAAAATGACCTTGCGTTTATCTGGACATCGCTCAAGAAATGCCTGTAATTCAAGAAAAGCCTCGTGCCAATTATTGAACTGGGGAATGTCATTTCGGTCTGAGAACCGCAGGAGAGCTTCCCTGAAGTTCTGTAGCTGAACTGCTTTTTTCTGGCGGTGGGCTCCCACATAGTGAAAACTGTACCTGTCATTGAAGAACCTGCGAACAAGAAAAGTTTTACCTATGCGGCGACGGCCATATAGGATAATCAACTCTGAGCGTTTGGATTCCATAGCCCACTTCAGTTCTTCGCATTCCTGTTTGCGTCCGATGAGTCTTTCCATTGTGATCTTTATAATTTGTTGGCAAAGGTACAGATGAAAAAGGATAAAAACAACGGTTTTTGTCCAAAAGTGGGGTAAAAAGTATAGATTTGGATAAAAAGTGATCGATTTTTGTCCAAAAGTGGGGTAAAAAGTATAGATTTGGACGAAAAGTGATTTACCGAGCATGATTTCTGGTGTGTTTGCTGCATTTCAACTAACTTTGCAGCGATGAATCTGCCAGAAACGTTTATAGAGCAATTGCGTGATCTCCTGCCCAGTGAGTGGGAATCGCTTGTCAAGACGATCTCAACAACCGAGCCAAGTGTTGCTGTGCGCGTCAATCATGCCCGAGGTGTCGTCGTGCCCGAGGGGAGCCGTTGTGTCCCCTGGTGTGACGAGGGTTTTTATACCGATGGTCGCCCTGCCTTCACGTTTGACCCCGACTGGCATGGCGGTCGTTACTATGTTCAAGATGCGTCGTCAATGTTTATATCCCATGTTATCAGGCATCTGGTGCATGAACCGGTGCGCTATCTCGACTTGTGTGCAGCTCCTGGCGGCAAGACAACTGCTGCTATCCAGGCTTTGCCGCACCGATCGCTGGTGGTTGCCAACGAGATCATGCCCGTGCGAGCCCGAGTGCTGTTCGACAATGTCGTCCGCTGGGGGAACCCTCGATGTGTGGTGACGAGCAATGCGCCAGCCCACGTGGGAAAATTGACCCATTTCTTTGATGTCATTGCCGCTGACGTGCCGTGCAGTGGCGAGGGCATGATGCGCAAGGATGATGAGGCGGTCGCCCAGTGGTCGCCTGAACTGGTCGAGCAGTGTGCCCAGCGTCAGCGTGAAATTCTCATGGACGTGTGGCAAGCCTTGCGCCCCGGCGGTTTGCTCATCTATAGCACTTGTACCTATAATCGCCAAGAAAACGAGGAAATTGCCGATTTTATCGTCAATGAATTAGGGGCAGACTCACTTGCAGTGCCCATCGAGCCGTCATGGAATATCCATGCAGCTATCGGCAGTGACTGTCATTGTTATCGTTTCATGCCTCACCGTGTGGATGGCGAAGGGTTGTTTATGGCGGTTTTCCGCAAGGCTGCCAATGCCTCGCGCCAAGTGCCGAGAATCAAGGAAAGATCACCTAAAAAAGCCGATGAAATCGGCATGCAGTGGCTTGCCGACCCCAATGAATACCTCATTGAACAACAGGGCGATCTCGTCGTTGCCGTGCCACATGACATCAGTCGTGAGGTGGCGGCTCTGCGGGCTACGTTAAATGTCTTGCACGCTGGCGTGGAACTGGCTGCGGTCATGGGGCGCAAGATAGTGCCTCATCATGCTCTCGCGATGTCAGTAGCAAGGTCTGATGACGCCTTTCCTGTATGTGAAGTGGATTATCCGACGGCTTTGCGCTACCTGCGTGGCGAGAGCATCACGGTTGACGCTCCCCGTGGCTATGTCCTTGTCGCCCATCAGGGCGCCATCCTGGGTTTTGCCAATAATATAGGCAACCGTGCCAACAATCTCTACCCCAAGTCCCAACGCATCCTTAGCACCCATCTCCCCGATGTTAAACCGGTCGTTATCGGGCTGTGATGGTGGACTTTACTGGATTTTCTTGATGACCTTGGCTGGTATGCCGCCGACGATTGTCCTGGGCGGTACATCCTTGGTCACCACTGCACCTGCCGCGACGATAGCTCCCTCGCCGATGGTCACGCCCGGCAGTACCGTGACATTGGCACCCAGCCACACTTTATCCTCGATGTGGATGGGGTGGAACTCCATGTCACCACGACGGTCGGGGTCCTGGGCATGGTTGATGGTGCAGAGCGTGGCATTGTGCCCCAGCAGGCAGTCATTGCCGATGTAGATACCTCCTTGGTCCTGGAATTTGCAGCCCGCATTGATGAACGTGCGCTCCCCCACTGTGGTGTTCTTCCCGAAGTCGGTATAGAATGGCGGAAACATGCCGAAGCTCTCAGGCACGTCAATGCCCCATAGCTCAGAGAGCAGGTTGCGGATTTCCTCTGGCTCATGGAACTCGTTGTTCAACTTGGCAGTAATCTTCTGTGCTTCGCGGCTGGCCCAGTGCATGAGAAGGTGGGCCTCGGAACCAGCTTCTACCGGTTTCCCCGCAGCGATGTGCTCTTTGTATTCGTTGATTGTCATGTCGATTGAGAATTCTTTTTTTGTAATGATGCTACATATTGTGAGGGCGGCTGACCAGCGTGCTTCTTGAAGAATCGCGTGAAATGCTGCGGATATTCAAAGCCCAGCTCTTCGGCCACCTGTGTTACCGATAGTCCTGCGACCAGCCGGCTCTTGGCGCGGTTGATGAGAAAGCGTTGAATGATGCGTGTGGGGCTGTCTCCCGTGGCACCACGCACCACATCGCCGAAATAGTTTGGCGAGAGGAAAAGCTGCGAGGCGCAGTATTTCACGTTGGGTAGCCCATGCTTGAGTTGCAATTGCTGTTCATAGTAATCAGTCAACACACGCTGTAAACGAGACAACAGATCACTCTGCTGGTTGGAGTTGGCTTCAAATTGTCGTTGATAGAACAACAGGCAGTAGTCACACACCTGTATGATATAGTTCTGTACGATGCGGTCGGTCAAGGCATTCTGTTCGCGGTACTTGATGAACCTGCGTATCATCTCCATCAGCTGCCACATCAGTTGTTTCTCGCCTTCGGTTGTTTGCAGTGCTTCATTCACATTGTAGGAGAAGAAATGATAGTCAGTGAGCCGTTTTTCAAATTCCGTTCCATGCATGAAATCAGCATCAAAGAGAAGCACCCAACCGTGATAGAGCGCACGTTGTCCATCATCGGCCTTGCCGATGATCTGTCCAGGCGACGCTGCTGTCAGAGTCCCCTTAGACGTGTCATAGCCTCCCATGCCGTAGGTCGCGTCTGTAGGGAAGTTGTCTTGCACAAAGATGGCATAGACCCCCATCTTGTTGAGCGAATGGTGTATTGCACCGAGCTCATCAAAGTGGACGACACTCACCATCGGATGCAAAACTGGAGCACCGAGCTCCTTGGCAAAGTCGTTAGCGTTATTGATGTGGACAATCTGGTTCATTGAAGTGTACAAAGGTAGTGAAATGATTTCAGATATGTACCAAAACAGACCATCTTTTTGTGTAAAGCATTGTGGGAGATCATGGTTGAAGAATGCAGCGAGCGAATTATAGTTGTAATAAAAAAAGTAGTAGTGCAAAAAATAGTACCCACATTTTTACGTAGTTAGTAATATTTTTTATAATTTTGTCACGAAATTTCCATAATTTATATAATGCTTTAGAAATCAATGGATTATTCTATAATCGACTTTATTGCCTTGTTGGGAGCCGTCTGCCTCTTCCTCTATGGCATGAAAATCATGAGCGAGGGATTGCAGAAGGCTGCTGGTAAGCGCCTGCGTTCCATCCTTGCTTGGATGACTAAGAACCGTTTTCTCGCTATTGTTACAGGTGTCATCATCACTGCATTGATCCAGAGCTCATCGGCCTCGGTGTCGATGGTGGTGAGTTTTGTCAATGCTGGTCTGATGCCGCTGGAGCAGTCGCTGGCAGTGAGCTTTGGTGCCGCACTGGGTACGACATTCACCGAGTGGATTATCGCAATCTTTGGTTTCAAGGTCAAGTTGTCGGCATTCCTGCTGCCGTTGATGGCTCTTGCCGTTCCCATGCTCTTCATCAAGAAGAACAACTACAAGAACGTGGGTGAGTTGCTCATCGGTTTCGTGTTCTTGTTCATGGGTTTGGATGCCATCAGTGCCAACGTGCCCGACTTGTCCAAGTCGCCCGAGGTGTTTGCCTCGTTACAGCAATACACATCGATGGGTTTCTTGTCTATCCTGTTCTTCACTCTGGTGGGCTGGGTAGTGACGATGGTGATCCAGTCGAGTGCTGCCACCTTTGCCATCGTGCTGATCATGGCGTCCAAGGGGTGGATCTCGTTTGACATCGCATGTGCAATGGTGCTGGGCGCCAGTATCGGTACCAGCATCACCCCGTTGCTGGCATCGTTAGGCGGTAATGCCGAGGCCAAGAAGGCTGCGCTGGGCCACGCGTTGTTCAACTTGTTTGGTGCCATCTGGGTGCTGATTATCTTCCAGCCCTTTGTGTCGATGGTGACCTGGGTGGTTAAAGATTTGTTCCACTTGGGGGATCCCCTGGCCCTATATAATAGTATGAAGAATGGTGGCAGTGTCGAGAGCAGTGCTTTGCTGCAGGAACAAGTGGCGATGTCGATAGGCATGACCATGTTCCACACCATCTTCAAGCTGTGTAACTTGTTGATCATGATTTGGTTCACCAAGTTGTATGTCAAGCTGCTCAATGTGATTATCAAGAGCAAGAAGAAGGAGGACGAGGAGTTCCAGCTCAAGTATATCCAGGGTGGTCTCATGAGTGCCAGCGAGTTGAATATCGCCCAGGCCGAGCGTGAAATTGTCGTGTTCGCCGAGCGTGTGGAGCGCATGTTGGGCATGGTCAAGGAACTGGTACACACCAAGACCGGTACTCCCGAGTTCAACAAGCTTTTCTCGCGCATCGAGAAGTATGAGGACATCAGCGACAGGATGGAGTTTGAGATTGGTAGTTACCTGAACAAGGTGCTTGACGGTAAGCTCAGTAGCCAGGCCAAGAAACGCGTGTCGGGTCTGTTGAGCATCATCAGCGAGCTGGAGAGCATTGCCGACAGTAGCAACAATATTGCTAAGGCTCTTGTTCGTAAGGAGGAGGCCGATGCCCACTTCAACGAGTACAATTACAAGAACATTGATGAGGTGCTCAAGCTTGTCAGCGAGGCGATGACCAACATGCTTACCATCCTCATCGACATTGACAACGTCACCCCCGAGGACTTGATGCGCAATTACAATAAGGAACGCGAGATCAACAACTTCCGCAATGCTTGTCGCACCGAGAATATCGAGAATGTCAACCAGCACAAGTATCCCTACAAGGCAGGTATCTTCTATATGGATATCGTCTGTGAGGCCGAGAAAGTGGGCGACTTCATCGTCAATGTCATCGATGCCATCGAGGATCTGATGCGCAATCAGGCGCTGACCAACAATCCCCTGGACATCGGTGAATTGAATCCCGAGAAGATGGCAATGTCTGCCGTATAGTCTGGCTCAATCGGTCAAAAAAACAATCGTGTCATCAACAGTGGAGTTCCCTGTTGATGACACGATTGTTTTCTTGTTACTCGTTAATAGATTACTCGTCAACCTTGAACTCGCCCAGGCTGATCTTTTGCTTCTCTGGGTCGTAAGTCACCGTAGCACTGAAGGTGGGCATGTCGTCGTAGAGCAACACCTTGCCCACGACAAAGTTCACGCCAGGGGTGACATGGACTGTCAGCGGTCCCTCGATGCTGTAGCTGATCTGCTCGCCGATGTAGATGGCGTCGTCCATGAATCCGCCCATGTCGGTGATGTGGTTGGTCGCCCTGGCGAGTTCCTTACCCTCGGCATAGAACGTGATATCCTGTCCGTCAATGCTATAGGTCAGCACATTGCACAGGGCTTGTTGCATCTCGTAGGGGTCAATGGAGCTGACGATGCTGGCATAGCCGTCGCCATCAAAACGCAGCAGGTAGGGGCGCTCAACGTTGACACCAGTACCTTCCATGTCACTGCCCAGGATCCACAAGTCGCCCGTGGCGGCGTCATAGCGTGCCCGCGGCATACGGCCGTGGCGCAGCTGGGGCAGGGCGGTCTTCACGTCGCCCTTGCCGACGACCATGCCGTAGCCCTCGCTGGACACCGTGTCGCCGCAGTTGAGCAGGCTATAGACCGACACTCCCGTCGTTTTGTCTTCCATCAACGTCTCGTAACGCTCATCAATGTTGACGTGTTTCATCATGTCTTGAACCGCTTGAGGAACTTCGGCAAGAGCAACAGCCTCTTCCATTGTTCCGTTCACTGGACGCTGGGCATCGCCCTTGCAGCCTGTCATCGTGCCACACAGTGCAACCACGGCGGCAACCACCAACCATTGCTTCATCTGTTTCATAGTCATC
>Ga0247611_10007511_pt1 | contig 13663 bp, 15 predicted proteins | sample 177DNAGHGhighgp2_FD_192422 | JGI IMG/M metagenome (GOLD analysis project Ga0247611, IMG submission 192422) | Sheep rumen microbial communities from Palmerston North, Manawatu-Wanganui, New Zealand - 1770 DNA GHGhigh gp2 | ecosystem: Host-associated > Mammals > Digestive system > Stomach > Rumen...
CTGATAATACTTGCCGAGCTCTGCGATGCCGATTTCCAAACCGCACGCAGTCGCCATGACGAGGATCTCCATGATCTTATGCAGCCCGCCGACGCGCATCTTTTGTGAGCTGATGTCGCGCTTGATTGCCGCCTTGATCAGTCCTGTGATAAAATCCGCGAGCGCAAGCCCGACCACGATTGCAAGCATGATGATGTACTTCATTTCGTTTCTCCTTCCGTTTCCGTGTCGTTTGGTGTAGCTGTGAGTTGTGCCGTCTGCCGCAGGCTGTTTGCCGATGCCGAGCCGTTGCGGATCATTGCATACAGTTCCGCGTTCGTAGGGCAATACGGAACAAACTTGTCAGAAATATCCCACGCTGCTTTTGCGCAAATCATCGGCTTGAACACGTATCCGCCTGTGAAATCACAGTCTCCAGATATCAGGATTCTGTACGCCGCGTATTTAGGCTCTGCAAGTGTAAATGTAGCGCCGTTGCCGGTATCAACTCCGCCCGTGATGCTTGTGAGTGACGCGCGATAAGTGTTTGTGCTGCCGCCAGCAGGTACACCGGACAAATAATATGTACCAGCAGGCAGCACCCTCTGATCTGCCGCATTGCCGCTGTAAAATTCAAAAATTGCCGCGCTATCATTAGTTGCGTGTGTACCTGTCAAAGTCATCGTTCCTGCATCGGCATCCCATGTACAGGTTACCCCGTAACGAGTAGCCGAGCCGGACTCATGTGTCATCTGGAGCAGATTCTTCGCGCCGCCGTCAATCAGATTTACCAGTGCGGCATCATGCTTTGCGTCCGCAGCTTCGCGGGCTGCTGTTTCCGCTGCAAGTTCCGTCTTGTCGGCTTTGCTTGCATCGAGTGCGTCAATCCGTGACGGGCACGCATCAATCTGCAAATAATCGCTTTGTGTCATCTGTCCTTCATGCATTGTGATAATCCACCTCCGTATACAGCACATAGCCGTCCTTGTCGCGGATGACTACGCCATTTTTATCGCGCCATACATAAGATGACGCATCATCTTGGATCTGTGCGACATGTACAGTTGCCGGAATGCTTGCCGGTCTGGTAAAGCTGCGCCGGTTGCCGACCGAGAAGTTGAGCGTCTTGCCTGTGATGCCGTCTTTTTCCGTTTCCGTGATTTCCAGATAAACAGCACCGCCGAGCCGCTCGTCGTACACCGTGCCTTTGTCGCCGACCTTATAACGATACATCTTACTGATATCGTCATAGATCGGATTCCCGATGCTGTCGGCAATCTGGAACGTATACGAAATCACCGGCTGACAGTATCTCCAAAAGTAGCTGTGCATGTACTGCGCAATCGCCGCCATGTCGTGACCTTCCGGCAGCGAGACCGTCACGCTGCGGACAATGTTGTGCGGGATCTGACGGATCGGGAAGCTTTCAGGCGACCAGCTCGATGCCGCCCACGCGCCCTCTCCGTCATATACGCGGATATAAGAGCACATCGTTGAGACATCGACCGTGCGCGTGATGCCGTGCAGATTGTTTCCGACACGGAGATCAAACGCGTGCTCGTCGGAATCTTCCATTTCAGAGTTGACGGAAAAGTAAAAGTTGTCGCGGAACAGCTTGCCGCCGACTACCTCGCAGAAGCCGTTGCCGCCAAGAATTGCGGCGACAGGTGTCATGCCGTCACCCACATCATTGATGTAGTTGATGCCCTCGATGTCGCTGTAATACTGGTACAAAAAGCGGTGTACATCCGAGCCAGCATAAAACGTTGACAGCATAAGAATGTTACGGAGCACCTCGTCGCCGGTCGTTCCGGCAATCTTAGGCGGGCTGTCGCGGAAAGCGCTCGGAAAAATCCAGCCGTCGTTAAGCTGGTAAAACACATGCTCCGCTGTGCACTCGACCATGTGAGCGTTAAAGTCCTGCGTCACCGACATGATCGTAAAAACCTGACCGAGTACTTTGAGGTAATTGCGCTCAACGATCAGTTTCCATTTGCCGTCCTCGTCCATAGGATGACGCATCCGGACGCTGTACTCGCCGTTAAGCACCTCTTTGACGCGGCACTCTGTCGGGCAGAGGATCGCCAAGCCGTTTGTGTTAAAATCTTCACGCTCGGCAGAGATGTCAAAAACGCTGACATACGGGTTCTGATCAACGATGCTGACGCGCAGCTTCGGAATGCCGATCATCAAGTCGCAAAACGGATATCCTGCGTTTCGCAGTCCCTCGATGTGCCACACGCCTGCGCCGCAAGGATTTACAAGCGGTTTCGCGGGATAGTCGATAAAGTCTGTGTTTGTCGGGTACGCATCCTCGACATCCGTGGGAATGTACCATGTCATGATAACACCCCCTTATGGATCGACCGCAATCGGGAATCCGGCATCGTGCAGCCATTCAGCATCACGGCATTGCGCGTCTGTACACACGATCAGGTTGCTATCCTCCGGCAGCACGACCGTCAGCGGATCGGGAACGGATACAACAGACGGGAAGCCCTCCGACGCTTTTCCGACCGTTGTGATCGGCGCAGAGCAGCGGAAAACGCTTGCTTTTGCGAGCCTTGTGACTGTTAGAGTTGTCAGATCATCGCCGTATACATCAAGCCAGCAGTAGTACATCTGATATCCTGACGAGGTGCTTGTAAAACCGAGATCTGTTACTCCGCGAGTGGCAACCTTAAAATTGCAGTATTGTGTGTCTGATGACAAGCCGACCTGACCTGAGCTGCCGGTTGCGATGATCTCAATGTTGCATGCACATGAGATCATTGTCGTGTTATTGCCAAATACAACAAAGCGCTGACCACTTGTGTTGACTGAAAGAACTCCGCTGAACGTACAGCCAGAGAATATTGTACGCGTGGACGGGACAGTTTCTCCGTCAATCTTGCCAGGACGATTTTGCAGATAAAAGAGGCTTTTGCGGCTTTGATTATCTACGACGAGATTCAGGAAGTGAAGCCCGCTGATCTCGTCGATACGTCCCTGTGACGAGCTTGCAGTTGACAGCGATTTGAAACCGCTGTTTACAAGCTTCAGATTGCGGATCGTCGTTCCGTTACCCTCGATTCGGTCGCATTTGATCTGGAACTCGGTGCTTGTGTATCCTTCCGGCTGGTAGTCGTTGATGTCCCACTCGCCATTTTCGGGGCAGTGTACGCATGTTTCATCTTGCTGGATTGCAGTCAGAAACTCTGTCCATGTAGTCGGATACGCGTCATATTGACAAAAAGACATCAATAGCACCTCCAATTTCCCGTGATCGTGACACTCGACACGTTCGACGACACCTGCAATACATTTGTCCCGACCGAAAACATCGGCAGTTTGCCTTGTGTGTGATCCATGATCGAGATGTTTTCGCCGTTCACCGTTTTGTAACAGAGCATTCTGTCGGAGTCGATCGTCACAGACACATTATTGCTGCTCTGATTGACGTAAAAAGGTACGCCGTTGCATGTGATAGTCGCGTCTGCCGGATCCATTTTGAAACGGATAATCGGTTTGCTGTATCGTGTGCCCTCGTTCTCAATCACGCCGTCCTGCGGCAGCTCAAATTCCGGATTTGCGTCCAGATACTTCCACGGATCACAGACAAACTGGATCTGATAGCTGATGTCGCTGCCCTTTGCTGTCTGCTTTGGTGTCACGCCGAGCACGCGGCGGATCCGGAAGTGATACCCAGCGAACCGCGACAGCTTCAGCAACTTTTTGCCCTGTAAAAAAGCGTAAAGCGCAGTGCTGTCAAAGCTGTTCGGTCGCCGGAGCATTCGTCCGACCACGGTGATCGTGATCGGATCGAACACTGTGTCCGGTGCAAAGCCCATTGTGTCGCCGCCAAAGTCGTACTGTGTGTAGTGCTGCGCAGCGAGAGGCGGCACGGGCGGGATCTCGATCGCCAGTCCGAGAGAGCTGCCGGCGATCCCGTCGAGCCAAAAGTCGTCACGCGTGCGCGGTTTGTAGTTATTTACTGTCATCCGATCCCACTCCCTCCGTAGCCTCTTGCCTGCTGGATCTGGTAGTCACGCAGCGCAAGGTCGATCTGCTCGACGATCCGCTGTCCGATGCCGACGCTGTTTGCGTCCGACACCGTGACATTGATCTCGCCGATTGTCACGCCTGCACCGCCTGCGCCGGAGATCTTCGCAGCGAGGATGTCCATCCAATGCGTGTTGTTTTCCAGCGGAAGGATCACTTCCGCGCCGTTCTCGCCGATCAGAGCGCGCGTCGGTGCTGTCACGATACCGCCGACCGCCATTGCCGGCACTGTGCCGCCTGTCGGGAAGTCTGCACCGTCGTCACCAGGATGCAGTTTGTCGTAGATGTAGCCGCCGATGTTTTCCCACCAGTTCACCCAGTCGTTCCACTTCTCAACAACACCGTCCATGATGCTGTCGAGGATGTCGCGACCTGCCTGCTTGAGCTGATCCCAGCACTCCGAGAGCGTGCCGACAAGCTTACCGATGATCTCGTATGCTGCCTCGCCGACTTTCCAAACTGCCGCGATGATGCCCTCGGCGATTTTTACCAGGATCTCAAACGTCGCTTTGACGATTTTCGCGAGGTTTTCCGGCTCGAAAAAGTAGTCGCACAGCGCCTCGATGATCTTTACAGCCGCATCGAGCAGCAAGTCGATGCTGTCGATCAGGATATTGACGATATTTTCGACGATCTCCGGAAGTGCGTCGATCATCGCATTGAGGCTGTCCTCGGACAACAGTCCGCCGATCAGCGCCGTGATGATGTCAAACGCCGCGTTGATCAGAGGCATGAGATTCTGCGGGTCTGTGAGCGTTTTCGCGATTGTCAAAATCGACTGGATTGCGACGGGGATCAAGTCCGGAAGTGAGTCGGCGATCCCCTGCGCCAGCGTCGTGATGATCTGCAAAGCCGCTTGCAGGATTTTCGGGGCGTTTGCGATCAGCGATGTGGTGATCGTCATGATCGCGTCAGCCGCAACGGGCGTCAGCTCCGGAAGCAGTCTCACGAGTGTGTCAACGAGCTTCAAAAAAATGCTTGTGAACGCAGGAATCAGCTTCGGGAGCAGCCTCTCAACCGCATCGAGCAAAGAGTCGATCACTGCCGGCAGCGATTCGACGATCGAATCGACGACCGGCGAGACATTTTCAACAACCGAGTCAAAAGCGTCTACGACATTATTTGCGAGCGCCGAAATGTCCGCTTCGCTGCTTCCGAGACCTGCGATCAGAGAGTGCCATGACGCGGAGAGCAAGCCAAAAGATCCGGAAATGGTCTGCGTCGCTTCCTTTGCAAAGTTTCCGTCGTACTGCTTTGTCTTGTCGAGGAAAAGCTGCATCGCGGCATTGACTTTGTCCTGCGTCGTCTCGATCTCGCCGAGCCCGTTTTCCATCGCGTAGGCTTTCAGCGTCGTGTCGTTGATCGCGACGCCGAGGTTATCCATCATCGTGAAGTTGCCTTTTGCAGCTCCGGCAACAGACTCCATTGCTGCTGACAAGTCAATGCCCATGACGGACGCCATGTCGGCGGCTCTGCGCATCGCCTTTTCCGTGATGTCCGCGGATTCCTCCGCCGCGAAGCCTGTGCCTTGCAGCAGCGCGCCCATCTTGTTTGCCGTCGCGAGGTATTCGCTCTGCGAGAGACCGAGGTTCTTGTATGCGTCTTCGCCGGCTTTCTTCATTTTGTCGGCATACTCGCCAAAAACGGACTCTGCTCCGCCGAGGTTCTGTTCCAGCTCGCCGGTTTCCTCGATAACATCCTTGACAAGCTTCACTGATGCCGCGCCGACAACTGCGAGTGCAGCACCGGCAGCCTTTGCGCCGGCTGCAAGTCCGGATTTCAGCGACTCGCCGAGAGAGCCGGACTGCTTTTCGGCTTTCTGCATCTGATCGCCGGTTTCTTTCGTTTCGGATCCGAGATCGTCAACAGCTTCGCCGGTATCGCCGGACTGCGATTCGAGATCCTTCATGCGCTTTTCGGTCGCCACGAGCTCACGCTGAAACGCGATGTACTCATCCGTTCCGATATCGCCGCGAGAGAAAGCCGCCTTTACATCTTCCTGCGCAGACTTCAGCGCTTCCAGCCGTTTCTTTGTCGTTTCGACCGACTTCGCAAGCAGCTCCTGCTTCAGCGTCAGGCTCTCCGTATCGCTTGGATTCATTTTCAGCAAACTATCGACTGCTTTTAGCTGTTTTGAGAGTGCAACAGACTGGTCAGTCAGCTCTTTCAGACCGCTGGTGACGCCGTTTGTATCGGCTTTGATCGCGATTGTAATGCCGTTGACTCTTTTCGTAGCTGCCACGTCCTCACTCCCCTAGCTTTGCTGCGCACTCTGCGAGCGTGCGCTTGTATGTCTGATACTTTGCCTCGCGGATCTGACCGGCTGCATACATTGCATCGACATCCGGCTCCATAGCCTTTAGCTGCTGATACTGCTCATACGGATCCGCGACATGTTCTCCGCGTTGTTTTTGGATGCGCCTGTCATGTGCTGCGCACCAGTCAATCAGATCGCCGGTGTTCCAGTTGTCGAGCTCCGGCAACGGAAAGCCCCTTGACATCAGCAGCTCTGCAACTTCTACTGCCGCCAAGGGGCTGCTGTCTTCTTCACTTCCGCTGCCGATCAGTCGTTTTTTGGCGCCGCCTTTGACTCTGCCACGAGCAGCGGTACAATCTGGTCAAACACGAGCCAGATATTAAACGAGTCAAATTTGTCGAGCCACTCCAGCTCGTCTGTGATCGTGGGATCAGCCTGCTGCGCCATAATAAACAGGATGTCGTACATCCACTCGGTTTCGATGCCCATGACGATCTGCGCCTTTTTTTCCTTTGCCAGATCCGGCGTCAGCTCACTGCGCATCGCAAGGATCATCCGGAGATCCGTCTGAAACTCACGCCCGAACTGACGCTTGTACCGGAGCTCCGTGCCGAAAGTCTTGCGAACGGTTACGTCCTTATCGGCAATCCTGATCGTTTTATCCATGATTGCCCTCCTATCAGCTCGATGTCACCGTGACATTGCAGGTGTCGGTATAGGTCGTGCCGCCGACGGTGATCGTCGCCGTGATGACGGACGTGCCGGCTGCGACACCAGTCACGACGCCGTCAGCACTGACCGTCGCCTTTGAGGTTGTGCCGGATGTCCATGTGATCGTTGCGCCGGCAGGATACACGCTGTCAACCGTCAGTGCAACAGTGCTGCCGACTGCGACGGATGCGGTCGCCTCGGCAATGCTGACATGCGGTGTCGCTCTGGTCGGCTCCGGAATCGTCGTGATCTTGGTCTTAGACGGGATCTCGCGCTTGACACACATGCAGTCCAGACGCGGACGGTGCGCGATGTTGTGCTGCGGAAACTGCGGGTTGAGACCGTTGCCCTCGCTCGTCGCACCAGACTGCGCGGATCTCTGCATGATGTGGCTGTAATAAAAGATCGTCGTCTTTCCGACGCCGTCAGTCGTGTCCTCGATGATCACAAGCGCAAACTGCGGATACTCTGCGCCGTCTGCGTACTCTTCGACGCTGCCGTCCTCGTTGACAGTACGACCGTACCAGTCCTCCTCGACGTCGTCGGTGACGCCGACCGTTGTGACGGTGTCGTTGTATCCCTGATTATCCTCGTAGGCGTAGACCTCGCGACCGTCCGCCCAGATCCCGCCGGAGTTGCCAGCCGGCTGCGCGTCATAGGATCTGCCGCCTGCTCTGTGATGCGGCAGCCACTTGATCGGACCGTATGTCGGCTTGCCGTCCTCGTCGATTGCGGTGATCGGCGCATAGCCGAGATCGGTGATAGTGCGCACAATGCGTGCTTTTTCGGACATATGTCATTCCTCCTCGATTTGGAAAATGTAGGTTGCGACGTGGATGCCTTGCTCCTCGTCAAAGTCGTACTCCGGATCATCAAACGCGATCTGATTTTCGGTCAGCATGCGCATGATCGCCTGCTCTGCGATAACATCACGATGCTTTGACACCAGATCCAGCGTGATCCACGGCTCCGAGTAGATCACTCTGCCGTTTGCGTGGATCACGTTCCGGAGTGTTTCGCGGTAAACGATGTACTTCGGCGGCTGCTTTCCGTCAAAGTAGCCGTATGCGCACGGGATGTTCAGCGACTTGATCGCCGCTTTCAGCTCTGCGAGTGTCATCCTTTCACCGCCTTTTCGATCGTTTTCTCCGCTTCCTGCTCTGCCCAGTTTTCAACGGCGCGGATGTGCGGCTGCGCCTTTACCCAGCCTTTCTTATTCCGCGTCCGATGTCCGTCTTCGAGCAGATGCGTCAGGCTTGCGTTTGCTTTGCTCTGGTGGATCGTCATTTGCAGCAGACCGCCGGCGTCATCGGTTTCCAGCTTCCAGCCACGGCGGTATTTTCCGGTGCGGACCGGAGATGCCGCCTTGACTTTTTTCAGCGCTGTTTCGCCGACCGTTTGCAAACCTGCACGGATCTCAGCATGCACAGCATCGCTGTACTGCTCCATTGCTTGGACGATCTGGATGCTCAACTCCTGATCAGGCATTGAGATCACCGATCCTCTCGCCGAGGTACAGATCCACGCAGTCACCGACATAGCGCACGGATCCGATCCGGTAACGCTTGCCGTCATACATCACACGTCGTTCGCCGCTGTATTCGGCGCGGAAGATCCGCAGCCGGTGTGCGAGCATAAGGTCGATCTGGTAGGCGTCCGCACGCTCGTCCTGCGTGGTCTCGTACTCGATACACGGCAGGTCGAGCGTCGTTTCCGTCTTGATCTGCTGTCCGATCTCGTCCTCCGTGGTCGATTCCGAGATCAGAGCGATCGTTCCGGTGCGGATCTTGCTTGCGGTCAGCTTGATGATTGTCCGGCGCTCGTTGTAGTCGTCGTAGTCCGCCAGCTCGTAATATTCGCCGCCGTACCGGATCCGATATCGCTGCGGGTTTGCGCGGACATCGTCCAGCGCGGCATGATACCGGATCCGGAAAATATAGCGGGATGCGTGAGCGCTGGCGTTCGGACTCTGACCGCCGGTGCTGATCGCTTTGTTGATGTTTGCGTGGATGTGCTCCGAGTCAAGCCATGCGTGCTGCGTCAGGTCATAGTGTTGCAGCTCAAACGGTCTGTCAAAAACGAGACGGTCTTCAGCCTGTTCCGCTGTCGTCTTCACTCTCGACGTCCTCGCCGGTTTCATCGTCGGTCACCTCCACCGCGTGTTGGGCTCGCAGCATGACGAGCTCGTGTTTGTAGTTGCCCTCAAAATCCTCGCTCGCATTGTTGTAGATGTAGCGGCACAGATCGAGGAGCAGCTGCTTTTCGGACGATTCCGTTTCAAAGTCCAGCGTTGCACCGGCATAGTCGAACATCTTGGACTGCGCTCTCGCGAGGATGCCGGCGACATTGCTGTCAGTGTGCGGATCGCTCCATGTAATGCCGAGATAAGTCTTAACGTCGTCGATCAGTGCCACTACTGCTCACCTCACATCAGGTCGTCTGCGGCGTGTTCTCGATGCTGCCGTTGATCGTCACGACCGGAGACGCCGCGACCAGACCGGAAATGTCAAGGAACATGAACGCGTTGATGTCATACGGGCGACCGGTGCCATAGAACTTAATCTTGTATGTTCGGAGATCCTCGACGAACTTGTACTCATCGCTGTACTCCAGCTTGCCACCCCTGCCGGTGCCGACGCCCATGAAGTACTTTTTAGCGATACCGATGATCGCCTTGCCGGAAGGAACACCGACTGACTGCACGACATCAGTCGGGAACGGCAGCACATTTCCGACATAAGTGCCGAGCGGAGTCATAACAGTCGTCGCCGGCATGACTTTGTCAAAGTAGTCAACAGGGTTGACAAGCAGGATGACACGGGAGATCGCGCGCGGCTTGCTGGTCAGACCGTCGGTTGCAAGCGTTTTGAGCAGCGTGCCGTAGGTGGCAGGATCCAGCTTTGTGACGGCGGTTGCGGTCTTACGCGCGTAGCCGGTGGACTGATTAAAGCTGCCGGTAAAGTTCCTGGTCATGCCGATCGGCTTCTTAACGCCGTCGCCGTCCACGATTGCAGTTTCCAGACCTGCTGCAAGCGCATCCGCCAGAATTGCACGGACATAGCGGTCAACCCACTGCGGACCGAGTGCGAGCATGTCCTGCGTCGTAAACATGTACGCGGAGAGCTTGCACTGCGTCAGGTCGATGACCTGGATTGCGCCGGCAAGATCCTTGGTGATCGGAGTGTTGAGCTCGTCCCACGTTGCAGCCTGTGCGCCCTGTGCGTTGAGCACCCACTTGATCGCAGCGCCGGTGTTCGTAAAGTCGATCATGTCGAGCAGCGGATAAGCTGCGCGCATATCGTCCATCACGCTGTCGATGACGGTCTGCGGGAGTGCGTTTGTGATGTTGGAGATGACGGTCTGCGCATTGCCGCGGGCAGCGGAAATGAAATCGTTGTAGAACTTGGTCTCCTCAGCGGTCAGCTGGCGAATGCCGCGAGCTGCGAGGATGCTGCGGTCAGTCGCATCGACCAGACCGGTCGCCTCGTCCATGACTGTCTCGGACACAAACTGCATCCAGCTGTCCATTGCAGCGCCGAGCGCTTCCTCGTCGTTCGCGCGGATCGCATCTGCAATCGCATTGCGCAGCTTGTCCTTTTCCTGCTTGATCTTATCGAGATTTTTCATGTGTTATCCTCCTTCAGATAAACTGATTGATGATTGCCATGCACTTTGCGTGCCGGCGTTCCATTTCTTCGGCGGCTGCCTGCTTTGCAAGCATTTCGGCAGCCTGATTTTTTGCGGTGCCGTCCGGCTCCGGATCGGCGTCTGCGTCGTCGTCGCTGTGCTTGTCGGCAAAGCCATACTCGATGCACTGCTCGGCGGTGAGGTAGGTTTCCGCGTCGAGCATCTCCGTCAGCTTTTCGCGCGTCAGCTTGTCGCCGGCACGGTCAAGATACGCCTGGATCGCAGCCGAGTTGATGACGTCGAGATCGTCAGCAGCCTTGCGCAGCTCTTTGGCGTTGCCCATTGCGACAATCCACGCATTATGGATCATCATGCAGGTGTTTTTCGGCATGATCACGGTATCACCTGCCATTGCGATGACGGACGCGATCGAGCACGCAAAGCCGTCAATGTATACGGTCTTGTGTGCACTGTGGCGCTTGAGCTGATTGTAGATCGCGATGCCCTCAAAAACAGATCCGCCGAGACTGTTGATGTAGATCTTGATCTCTTTCGCATTTTCATACTCTTTGAGCATGTCGGAAAAATGCTTAGCAGAGGTCTCTGACTCTTTCCACCAGCTGTCACTTTCAACGGTGTTGTAGATCCGGAGCTCAAGCGTGTCGGTTTTCGGCTCATAATCCATTTTCCAGCTTGTCGGTGTCTGCATTTCCCTCACCTCCTTCCAGTGCTTCGGCAAGTGTGCCGTAGTTCTTTGTGATAAAACGGACGTCAGCGTCCGGATCATCCAGTGCGTGTGCGCCGAGCGCTTTGCGGATCTCGTTGATCGTCCAGCCGGCGCCGATCAGCTTGTCAATGCCGGCAGAGTCCGCGATCAGGTCGTGATGCAGGATGCTTCCGGTGTCAACGATGATGCTGCTGCCGCTTGCGATCTCCGCGGAGTCATACAGCTTGCCGGTGAGCTCCTGCGAGATCATCTGCGCGAGCGGCTTGATGCAGTTTGTCATCATTGCCGCCTGTGAGTCCTTGATGCCGGCAGCATCTCCGCGGATGTAGCTCGGCGGAACACCAAACACCTGCGCAGCTCTGCTGATCGCCTCGTCCGCCAGCGTCTTGACAGACGTCAGGTCGTTGGTGTAGGTGCCGGAACTGCCGCCGCTGCTCTGCGGCACGTACTTGTAGCCGTCAAACAGCGGGAGCACCGCATTCGTGCTCTCAAAGTAGTTCCGAAAATACTTGTTTTGGAGATCCTCAAAACGCTCCTTGAAGTCGGCTTTTCCTCGCTCAACAGCGGAAACTTCGAGGATTCCCTTCTCTCCGCCCGCCTTTTTGAAGCGTTTCGCCGCGGAAGTCATCAGACGCTCGTACTGCATCATGATCTGCTGGAGCCAGACGGCGCGAGCGTTGACCGGCGATTGCAGATACAGCACCTCGTCAATCTTGTACTGCCGCGAAATGTTGAGATCTGCACGCTGGATGTCCGTAAACGTATCACCTTTCAGGACGTCATCGGTTCTGTTGAACGATTCCGCAAGGATCCGCTGCCCGTCAGGAAGCTCCACACAGAGAGCCTCGCCGGACAGGAGCAGCCGAGCGATCAGCTCACGCTTCCATGCTGCTGCGTTCTGATTTTTGTTCGGCTTTACATTCATGGCTGCCCATTCAGCGCCGCGCGTCTCTTTGCCGTTGCGGTAGACGCGGAACTCGCAGCCGGACAGCAGTCCGGAGATCAGATGCACAACCGCGAACAGCGCAAAAGCGTCGAGCGCTGCCTTTTCCTCGACCGTTTCGGCTCGATATGCCGAGATGTTATAAAGCCCGCTTTCCGGCGGCTTAAACATCCTGCCGAGCCAATCAATGATTTTCCCCGTTGGAATCACTCCTCTCATCCATAAGTCCAAACGCCGGACATCATGTCAACCGTCTCCGGCTCTGTGTTTGCATAAGCATCGAGCACATCGGACACACACTCCGCAGCAACAAACGCTTTGAACGTGTCTGTCTTCCGGCTTTTCGGCTCGATCTTGCCGTATGTGATATTGCCGGACGGTGATGTCACCGTCTTGCTGTTGTTTGCCATCCAGCGCATGACCGGACTGTCACCCCAGACAAAGCGATGCCCGACAAAGCCGCTGGTGATCAGCGGGATCCGTCGCATTTCATGGCTCGGACGGACGAGCAGCACGTTCCGGCGATCCTTGTCGGCGTAAAAGTTGATTTCTTCCAGCGCATTCTTCATCAATGCGAACCGGTAGTCGTCTATGCCGGCAAGCAGCATCGGCGCATTCCGCTTTGCTGCTTCGTTCGCAAGCCAGACGCACGGCAGCTCCGGCGGGATCTCGACGGCATCGACAAAAGTCACAAGTCCGCGGGCTTCCCACTCGCGGAGCGGTACCTTGATCCGTTTCAGATCCGCGCATTGATTGCAGATCCATGTGTGCGAGATCCAGACATCGCGATCGCCGACACGCCAGAGCAAGCCTGCGCCGAGAAAGTCCGTCGTCTTCATGTAGTCGATGCCGATCACGCACGGTCTGCCGATCAGCTCCGCCTCCGGAATTTCCTGATTTGTGGCGAGGATATCCTCCCACGACGCGACGCCGTTCTCGCGGATTTTCGGCGGTCGGTTCATACGCTTCGTGATAAATGCGGTATTGCCTGCCGGATTGCGCTTGTACTCCGCAAACTCGGTGCGCATCTGTTCAAGCAGCGTCGGCAGATACCGCAGCGACGGATTTGCTTTGTGCCACATGCGCTCGTCATAGGCTTCCTCGTCCGCGTCGAGCCGGCAGATAAACACCAGCATGCCGTTGTCAGGCTCATCACCGTCGAGGATCGCTTCCGCGCGCTCGATTGTGTCGTCGAGCGGACCGCCGCGGACATCGCCGTCCGTTGTGGTCCATGTCTGCCGCGGGAAGCGCTTTTTGCCGAGTCCGGTCGTGGCAACCGTGATTAGCTTGTAGTTTTCATAGGCGTGGATCTCGTCGAGGTCGATCTTTCCAGGACGCGCGCCGTCTTTCGTCTTGCTGTTCGACGTCCGAAACTGGA
>Ga0247611_10007512_pt1 | contig 13660 bp, 2 predicted proteins | sample 177DNAGHGhighgp2_FD_192422 | JGI IMG/M metagenome (GOLD analysis project Ga0247611, IMG submission 192422) | Sheep rumen microbial communities from Palmerston North, Manawatu-Wanganui, New Zealand - 1770 DNA GHGhigh gp2 | ecosystem: Host-associated > Mammals > Digestive system > Stomach > Rumen ...
TTATATGGAAAAATATGTTGCTAGAATGATTCAAGAGCATGCTGAGCTTGTAACTCGTATTGATAAACTTCATAATTTTATTTATGATGAATGTGGTTATCCAAAACCATTTGACCCAAGTAAGGTTACTGTAGTTGATTATGCTAATATGTGTATTCAACTTAAAGCTATGAAAGTGTATCGTGATGCTCTTGGAGCAAGATTAGAGAATGCTGGTATTTGGTTTGATGGAAGGGATTATAGAGAAAAAATTACAACTATAAAAGAAGTACTAGATAATCCTATTCCTATTAATGATAAACCCACTGATGAAGAGTATGGTAATGCTTGTAGTCACTGAAGGATGTGAGGCTTGTGCAATAGCTCATAACCTAACGGAGTCTGCCATTAAACTTAGTAACGTTGATATAGATTATCAAGTTGTAGATGTTGTACAAGCTCCTCCATCCTTACTTAAAGAAGCACAAGTTAAAGATTTTCCAACTACTATTTTAATAAAAGATAACGTTATAATAGATAGTTATTCTGGAACAAAACCTATAAGTTTCATTGAGAAAAAATTGAAATTATTAATTTAGTGTGTATTTCTTTCGTTAGTCCTCTTTGTATTATCCTTAGTACTTGGAGGACTATTTTTTAAAATGAAGATAATATGAAACGTGAATTAAATTGGCTTTATGTTATTACATATATAACTGTTGTTTGTTTAATGGTTGTAGTAGGTGTTTGTTGTGGTAAAATAAAACTTCTAGAAGATAGAGTTAAACAGTTAGAAGATAAGACTACTAGTATTGAACTTAGAGTTGAAGATATTATGCCTAATGATGATTTATTGGCAAATTAAAAGTTATGTTTAGGTTTCAAGAGTTGTTGAATTTAAGTCGTAATTTAATTGTGGTGACATTTAATATAGCTTGTGATAAGTTGTATTAAATATAATTTAAAGTCGCTTAAATGCAATTTTAAATTATAATAAAAAATTAGTTTTGGAGATTAATAATAAGTTTATGCCTACAAGATGTCTGTGAAGATGTCTTGTAGGCTTTTTTTTTAATTTATGTCTTGACACACATTGTTACATAAAATAAGTGAGGAATCTTTATTGACTCCTCACTTATTATTAATATTACTTCTTCCATTCATCAACCTTTTCTTTAATATTTAAGAAACCAAGCATATTTTCTCCAATCTTATAATAAGAGTTATTTTGCTTAATATCAATAAATGAACTTTGAATACCTCTCCACATTGGAATACGTCTAAGAAGATAAACTTTAAGTTTAGATTCTCCAGCAAATTTACCACTGTGATATTCACCATCAAATTCATCTCCATCAATAATCATATGAGCTAAAAGATTCATACTTGAAAGTAAATCCGTAATACCACTACCAGCAGCAATAGGAGATTGCCAAAGTTTCTTAGCTTCAGTATATGCTACAAATGGAATATATTGTGCAGCTTCTGTTGCTAAACGGTCAGTTTCATATAATGCAAGATTATATAAAAGTCCATCTTCGTCGTCATCATCAGCTCCAGCTCTAATTGCTATAGTTAAAGCTATTGCTGCAAGCACTCCTGCAAAGTCACCAAACATTCTACGAAGATTAGCTCTATCATATTCAGGCATTACATCCATGGCAAGTTTTGCATGAAGAGTATAATCAACAATATTTTTAAATATATTTTGAACACCTTCTAATGCATTAACTTCGTCATCATTTAATTCAAGAATATCTTTGTGTTGTCTAAAAGGTAACTTTATAAAATCCCATAAAGACCTATAAACACCTTTAGTTACAGCTCCACGTTCTTCACTCCACATACCTTGTTGACGATAACGTTTCATGATACCTAAAGGAAGATGTTTATGATATTGCATTACAAGACTACCTATAAATGTGTTTTCAAATTGTGCTCTACCACTTTTATCATATACACCATGTATATATTTATTAACTGATATTACACGACCTTTGAAATTAGCAACAAGTTGTAAAGCATCGCTAGGATCTCCATTTTCTTTAGGAATATCTATTTCTGCAAGTTTACTACCTTCTGCAAATTTAAGTTTACCCTCAGAATCAATATCCATTTGACTAAGAACAGTAGGATGATTGACATCATCTTCAAATATTTTCTTAGCTTCTTTTTTAATTTGTTTACGAGCTCTTACAAATTCTTTTTGTTGTTCCCAAGTTAAACCTTGTCTTGCAAATTCAGTAGCAGTATCTTTTTGGAACCATGCATATTCTTTAAAGGCGTCTGCATCAGAAGAAATACGTTCTTTATACTTTTCGTATTTTTCTTTTTGTTTTGGTGTAAGTATTTTAAGAAGAGCTTCTTCATGAGCATTAATAGTATAATCATGAAAATCCATAAATTTATACTTTGGAAGACCAAGTTCTTCAGCTTTAGGATTTTCAAATAAACGATGTGTCATCATCATAGTAAACATAGCACTATTTTGCATACCATGCTCACCAGCAGTTTGTGGAGTATATCCAAAATCTCTAATCTTACGAAGAGCTTCATAAGCATCTTTAGTAAGTCTACTTACTCCACTGTGTTCATCGTAATCTACGATGTCCATAAATTTGATAATAGCTCCTTGTATAGTGCCAGCTTTATCATCACCATTGTGAAGAATGTAGTCATGAACACCTTTATTATAATAATGTTTACCTTTAGCCCATTCTTTAACTCCAAAGAATTCTCCAGCAAATGCTTCACCAAGAATTTGAGATTCACCAAGAGTAACGTTAGCAATACCACCTTTAACATTGAACATCATATAAGTTGCAGATGTTAAACTTTGAAGAGTACTCATCCATTTAAGAAGTACAGGACTATTACGAGCTTTGAATTGATCATAAACTATACGTCTAATTTGATTATCAAATTGCTCAATAAGATTTTTATCTTGTTGTCTTAAATACTCAGTATCTTCTTCATTACTATTTCTACGATTTTTCTTAAATCTACGTTGACCTTTTTTATTATAAGCTGTAATATATGTACCATATTTTCTAATAAGTTGTTGAGCATAGAATAGTTCATACTTATTATCTTGTATAGCATTGTATGTTGCAGCTTTTACAATGAAATCAGATATAACATTAATCCAATCTCTATCTAGTAATGCACGATGTTGCTCTGCGTTAATAGCTTCAATTTCTTTCTTATCTTTTTCCCATTTAGCCATTTCTGCAGCATAATCTTCATCTGTTTGACCTTCTCTACGTTTAGGCTTTTCAGGAACAGATTTACTTAGTTTACTTCTAAGTTGCTCCAACATTGGCATTTTACCAGGTCTGTCTTTAGAATAATCTACATCTTCATACCAATCGCCAGTTTCATGAATTTCATTTACCCAACCGAACGTTTTAGCAATCTCTTTAACCCAACCTTTAGCAGTATTAGGTTTACCTTTTGCTCGTACTGGAAGTCCACCACGTTCAAAATAACGTTTAGAATCTTGAGTATTGGCAAGTAATAATAATGTTTGTTGAATATATTTAGCAGCTGCTAATTCATATTCATTAGCTTTAATTTCATTATCATATTCTGAAGAAGAACCTTTCTTATAGTTTTCACCATGACTAGCATTTGGCTTATAATTTGGATTTCTGAAATCAGTATCCTTATCATAATGCTCTTCAAGTTCTGCAACACTATCAAAGTCAGTATCTTCTAATTGTTCTACTGCCTCCCTATGTGTTAAATGACCATCTCTAACTACTCTAGTAGTTTGTTGGTATCTGGGATAATAATTATAACTATCTGCTATATCATAATTTTCCCACCAAATACTAATAGGTTCTAGAGCATGAGTATAAGGATTGTAAACATGATTATTTCTAACCCATTCATTAAATTCAGCATCAGATTTATCGTGACGTGCTTCATAAAGTGCTTCTCTATATGCAGGCATTAAACGTTTACCTTTATATTTTTTAAGAGTAGCAGCAGCATCAGTTTTATCAAAATCTGTAAACTTATCAAGTTTATCTTTCTTAGGTTTAATACATCCGTAAAGATAACTATTTGCTCCTTTATTATCTCCAAATCTATCATAGTTTACAAGAAGTGATAATGCACTACGAAATCTACCTTTTGGTAAGGTACCAATATAAGCCATATCAAGATCATAGGCTTCTTTATTTATAGCACTAGTATCAACATTGTCTTCAATAAACTTCTTAACTTTTTTAGAGGCTTTCTTTTTACCTCTAATATTACTTAATCTATCATATAGATTATTAAGTTTTTGAAGTACCTCATAACCTTCATCGGTATCAGGTATTTTACTAATATCAACACGACCTGTCTTTTCATCATAGTAAGGAGCAAGTAAATCATTTATTTCAGTAATAGTTTTTCTCCATTTAGGATTATCAGCTTTTACTGAACCATTACTCATTCCTTCATAAAATTCCTTAGTATAAATAGTGTCATCTTCAGGAGCATTACTAATAAGAATCCTATCAGAAAGTTTAGAGTCTTTACCAGTATTGTAAGCATTAGCTTGTTCTTCTTTTAATTTCTTAACTTCATCTTGCGAAACTAAACGAGGATTAAATCTACCAGTAGCATCTAAATATTTTCTATTTCTACGAATAGCTCTAGCTTTAGAACGTTTAGAAGGATCTTTAAATATCTTAAAAGCTTCTGCAATTTTATCATAAATACTACTAGACCAATTAGGTTCAACATCAACATTACGATTAAGCCATGTTTTAGCTTTTACATAATCTGGGTCATTTGCCCAAAGATTACTAGGCTTTCCACTATTTTCATAAGATTCTACAATTCTACGATTTTCTTCAACAGTATCTTCAAAACTCCAAACTGCATCGTATTTATAATATTTGTTTTTAAGTTCTCTTATTGCTTTTACATGACGTTTAATCGCATTTCTACGATTATACATAGCTTCACTTTCACCAATATATCTTTCAGCATCTTGTAAGTCTGAAATTTTTTCATTGATTTCAGTTATTTGTTTATCAAGAAGAGGATCTTCTACGTCATCTTGACGCTTATTATATAAAGCACTTCTTTGAGCTACTAATTGTCTATATGTTACATAGTCTTCTACAATCTTAGGATTGGAATTATAAAGCATACTACGAACAAGTCGATTAGTTTCATTATAATACTCATCAACTACTTCTTGTTCTAGGTATTTAGCTTTCCATTCATCATAGTCAAGTTGAGCTTTAAGATGTTCTTCACTATATTCACCATAAACAGTTTTTGCTTCTTTTACTTTTTGTTTTAAATCATCTCTATCTTGAATAAGTTTTTGCTTATAAGTTTGTTTGAAATTACCATTTTCATCAATAACATTATTCAAATCAAAAGATTTTCCATTAGCTTTTGCTTCTTTTTTAAGTCTTTCAATTTCTTTAGTAAATTCAACAACTTTACGTCTAGCTTGCATTTGTTTAGCACGAAGGTCTGTTTGAAAATTCTTCATAGCTATTTGAACAATAGGATTACAAGTTTCCTGAATATCATTAAACAAAGCATTCATTCTATTAGTTCTATAATAACCATCGAGAACACTAATCAAACCTTGATTTACAAGAGGATTATCTGTTAATTTATCATAATATTCTTGAGCAAATTTTTCTTGTGCCCTTGCAACCATAGACATATTTTGCATTCGGTCAACAGCTTTTTTAATCTTGTTGAGAGCAAAACGTACACCAGGATCTTCACTATCAATATCTAATTCTTTAATAGCTTCAAATTCTTTAGAAATAGCCATTGGTTCAAGAAGAGTTTTAAGATATTCTTTACGTAATGTAGGATCTTTTTTAACAAGATTTATACATCTAATATCATCAACCGCTAGCCATTCACCTGTTTCAGGATCTTCAATAAATCTTTTAAGTTTATTTTCAATATTTGAAGTAGCTTCCTCAAGATATTTCGCTGTTGTAATAACAATATCATCTAAAGAACCTTTTACGCTTTCTTTAGTAGGTGCAATACCTTTATTTCTAAAATGAGCTGCAATACGACCAGCAGTAGCGTCTTCTATATTATTACTACGACGATAAATACTAGATACTGACTCAGTTGCTACATCAGTTAAAGTACTAAATTCTATGTCTCCTTCTACTTCAGATACACAATATATATCACTAAAATATAAAGGAACACTATAATCAGTACTATATGACGCAACTTTACGTAAAAGATTTATAGCTTCTTCATATGCTTTATCGGAAGGATGAACATCTTTATCTATATGTTTACCAGTATAGTCTTTAATAAGACGTTTCATTTTGGTTTTAGGAAGTTTATAAATTTTGAAATTTTGAATACTTCCGTCATTTAATGTTATACTAGTAGTAATACCATTATCAGTACCATAATTAGTAATATATTTACTAAGAGGAGAATTCCAAACAAATAATGTAGGTTTACCATCTTTTATAGATGTTTTATACCACTCACTAATTTGATTAACTAAACCACTAAATGAAGGATTTTCATTAATATTTCCAATAGGCTTAGCTCTACGTTTATCTATTTTGATTTCTGCTGGTGCTGTATATTGACTAATTGTATCATTCATTGCAAGTGATTGTTCTTTCAATATATCAGCATAAAACAGATTAGTATCAGCTTTCTTTGCAACTTCAGTAACGTAATTATCTATAACAGTTGTGTAAAAATCTTGACTAGGATATCTATTATTAGTAGAATTGGCAGACCATTCAGCATTTTCATTAACATCTAAATCGTTCAAAGGTATAAGGAATAGTTGAGAACCACTTTCAAACTTTTTTTCAACTATTTTATATAATGTTTTAGTTTTATCAAATCCTAGTCTTACATATTGATTTACATAAATATTTTCTTTAGCATCAGTACTAATAAGACTATACTTTTCTGCAAGTATTCTACCTTCTTTTGTACTAATATTCAAGTGAATTAAATCTCTATTTCGTTTAATAAGTTCAAAACCACCTCTACCAGTTTTAACTACATTATGAAAGTTAATTCCAATAGAAGATGAATGACTTCTTACAAAGCGTTCTATCAATCTTTCACTATGTGCTTGCATTTCAGAAACAATATTAGCCATTTTACTATTAGTATTATTGATAATATTTGTTCCATATATTCTGCCACCATTTAATAGAACACTATTTGGAATCATTTTAGATACATTGTGCATACCCATTCTATATCCTTCAACATAAAATGCATATTTAACAATATCTGCGGCTGCACAAGCTACCAATGGATTAGTATGACTAAAAGCATCTTCAAATTCTTTTCTAACAGTTTCAATATCAGAAGATTCTTCATTAAAGCTTATAGTTTGAGTACCAGCTTTTAAACCTCTAGTTGCATATTCATTATAAAGTTGTACATCAACATGTCTGAATACACCTGCATCTCTAAAATGTTTTTTAATAAAAGTTATTTTTTGAGCAGGAGACAGTTTACAAAATAGCTCAACTTCATCTCGTGTAGGGTCGTTTATATCTTTTACAACCATAGGAGTTTCTTCTGTGACATTTTGTCCTAGTTCTCCACTATCAACCCATTCTTTACTAAAATAAACATTATAAGGAATAACATCAGCTTCTTTAAACATGCTAATCATTTCACGACCAGTATATCCATTTAAAGAAGTTTCATCTAATCCATTTCGATAAGCTATTTTAAATTTCTTATCTGGATTTTCACGAGCTACATCATAAAGTCTTCTTATATTTCGTATAATGTCGGCTTTAGAAATACTTTTAAGACTTTTATTTTCTTTGATACGTAAGTCTTTAGTAGGAAGGGCATAAGCATTTCCTGTAAGTCCTTCTCCTACACCATACTCTGCACCAAATTTGGCTACTGCTACAGCAGCAGCACCTTTACCGTGACGTCCTTCAGGATTACTACCAAACACAAATATAGTGTTTTCTTCTGGTTCTATATTTCCCTCGTAATAATTAGGAGTAGTTGATACTTCTCTTACTATAGATAAATTAACTGAATGTCCATAACCACAAACACGTATAGCTTCGTCTTCATTAAATGCAGCAGGATATTTTCCAATATATTCGAAACCTCGTTCTTCATCGTTACTCATATTATATTTAAGTGGTGCACGAAGGAATTCACTCTGCATTACAATATAGTTTACAACATAATTTTGAAAATCCTTAGCATTCTTTTCACTAATTCTATTTCCTCTACTAAGTGTAGATGCTAAACCATATACAGGGTCTGTAATTAATGAAACAAATTCATCACTTTGTGTAATAAATAAAGTTTTATTAATTTTAATAGATGTTGCAGTAGCATATTTAAGAAATGCTGCAAGTGGTTTATATTTAGAATTTTTTACAAAATCTGGACTAGTAATAACTTTATCTAAAACATCATCTCCACTTTCTGCAGTTTCAATTCCAGGATATAAAGCACTTAATATATGATTACCATCTACTTGTAATCTAAAATTAGTTTTAAGTTTGCCGTCTTCTTCATATTGATTATCATGAATACTTCTAACCATATTATCAAATACTTGCCTAGTAGCAAAAATAGTTTGTTTTGCACCAAATTTGTCAGGATTTGATACTCTAGCAGCATCACGAACATTATTAGCAAGATTGTCAATTTTATTGTATTGAAGAATAGTTTGAAGGTCATAAAGTAGTCGAAGAGTGTTAGCAGAGAAACCACCATTTTCTTCTACGGGGGTTGTAGAATCAAAGACACTTTGACTTTTAAGTCTAGCTAATTGCATTTGACTATTTAATGCAACATTAGCATTATGTTCATCTGATACAGAAAATTCAAAATTTTCACCAAATAAATATTCTCCAGCATCTTGATAAAGATGATTAACTATTGCTAATAAATCATCAAGTGATTGACTATCATCATATTCAATATTTAAATCACTTAATATACTTCGAACAGCTTGTACAACATAATTTCTTCCACGTTGTTGTGCATAAATACTATTAGTATTATTGTAAGCTTCTACAATTCTACTAATACCAGGTTGCATAATAAATGATACAGCAGTATCATAATTGCTACCTATATCAAGAATAGTTTTATAAACTTGGAATGTTAAATCATTAACATTAGGAATGTTACCTGACTTGATAGCATCAAGAATATGAGCAGTAGTTTGAGAAGAATAAGCAGTAAGAATTTTACCTTCAACATTTTTATTATCATTGCTCCAACCAAACATGGTATGAGTTACAATAAAACCCCCCGTAGAAGAATGTACATTGTTCTCGCCAAATCTTGCTTTTAGAGTAGCTTCATCGTAACTATCATTATAAAATATATCAATACTAGCATTATTTTCTAAAGTAGGATGAAGAGCATTACATATAGAACAGAATGTATCTCGAGTAACACTAAATGCTTTAAGTTTAGCGCCACTCATAGCATCTTCTTGATATTCAGCTTGATCAAAAATGTTATAAGCTGTTCGTGATGCTCTTTCATCTTCCCTATTTGAGCCTTCAATACATTTCTTTAATGCTGCAATAACATCATCAAAATTAGAACGAGAAAGATTTTCTTCCATACTAGCAGGATGAGTTAACATCAACTTCATGTCATCAAGAAGTTGAGTATTTCTAGCAGCTTGCGAATTAAATCTTTCAGGTTCAGCATTAGCTTGTTCTAGATATTCATCTAAAGTTAATAATCCGTTTTCTTTAGCAACATTATTATAATGCTCTATTTGAATATCTCTAACTGATTCTAACTCATTATGAAGTATATCTTGAAAATTAAATTCAAATTTTTCAGTTTGAATAATGTCATTAGCAATATCTTGTAATACTGCTTGATAATTTTGAATATTAATAATATCTTGTTCACTCATAGGAGTTGAAAATTCATCATTCATCTCTATAAGCTCACTAAGATTTTGATATTCATCAACTAATTGTTGTAGATATTCTTCTTTAGTAAGTTTGTCTATAGGTTTACCAAGTTCTTCTCTAAGGTCAGCATGAGTTCTAATAATTTCGTCTACTGCTTTTTTAGGAAGAGCATCAAAAGAGTTTTGCTCTCTATTTTGTAAACTTTGTTGTCGAGCATCTTGTTGTATTTTAAATTGTTCTTTTTGCTCTGTTCTTTCATCTTTTACTTTTTGAAGTTTTTCCTTGTATACTTCATCAGTAACACCTTGTTCTTCAAAGCCTGTATGTTTTTTAATATATCTAAACCAATCAAATTTAGTAAAATCACCTTTATGTTTATAAACATATCTTTGTGGTTTACCATTTTTGTCAAATCTAGCTTTATATTGAATACCATATACAGAGTCAATATCAAAGTCAGAACCAGTTTGTGAAACCCAAGCATCAGGAACTATAATAGTCGAACCATAAGCATCATCTGTAAATCCTACAACTTTCATACAACAAACAGATTGTTTACCTTCAGTAGGAATACGATAGCCTATAATTTCATCAAGTCCTGCTTCTTGTAAATCTGCTAGCATAAGAGCTTCACGTTCTTCTTTATTTAAACCAGCATAACGTGGAGAATTTATATCAAATCCAAAGTTTTTAGCAGGAAGCATAATTTCTACATATCCTGCTATTCTTGATTTAGTATAATTCTTTTTATCTTTATCAGATAATAGTTTATATTCACGTTCAGTTATTTCTTTACCTTCAGCGTTTTTATAAAGTTGAGGATGATATTGAAGAATATTACTAGTTCTTGATTTATCTACTTGTTCACTCATTTTTCTAAATCCCATACCAGTAACTTGAGCAGCATGAAATCCAGGAAGAGTTTGACGAGTAATACTGTGATTAAATAAACTTTGAACAACATTTTCAAATTTAGATGCTACAAGACTCATGTAATTAGGCATTACAGTACCTGAAGGAGTAAGAGCATGAGGGTCTAATGTACAATAATCAATAAGATTACTATCAAGACCAAGACGCATCATCTCTTCTTTAAGGGCGTCAAAGAATACTTGATAATTAAGACCTTTTATACTACCATCATTATTAAGTTTAACATTGCCATTTTCATCTAATTCAGCACCAAATCTGGTCATCAAACGTTCAAAACTAGCTTGAATATTAGCAGTATAATTGGCAAAAAATCTTTCTTTAGCATCTTGCAGTTCCTTTGGAGAATTTTCATCAATATTGTCAAGTATTTTTTTCATTACTTGAATACCAGCTTTATTCTCAGCATCAATATGTTGTTGAGTTTCTTGTTGAGTATAAAGATAATTATAATTATACTCTTCTGCTGCTTCTTTAGCATTAATCATAATATCACTTGTATATTCAACATTTTCATCATCTGCTTTTTCCAAATCTGCAAGAATATCTTCTCTAATATGACCAGTTTCATCCCAAAGTTCAAAACGTTCACTTTGTCCTGCTTTAGATGTTTCAACAGTATTTAATTGGTCTACACCTAGTCGCCTCATAACTTCAGCAACTTTTTCAAGTTCAGTACCACGAATAAGACGAGGAACTAAAACAAATTCTGCATTCTTAATTTGACGAGGAGAAATAGTTTTAGTTTTATCGTTATAATATTGGTCATAATAGAAATTCTTTTGTACTTGGACAAACTCTGTAATATCTTCTACAGTAAGTTCATGTTCTTCATCAAGAATTCTATTAATTAAATCTCTATATTGAGGTAACTGCCCACGAGCAGTAATACGACGAACCCATTCATCAAAAGTAATATAAGATTGAGCATCATTGACAGTTGTATTTTGATAACCACCTTCATTAATGCCCTCTTCATTTTTAGGACCATATAATAAAGCTCTAGCTTCATCTTCAGTTAAAACTTTATTACCCATAACAGACTTATCAGTAAGAGTTTTAACTAAAGCTTCAAGCATTGGAGTATCAGTCTTAATAGTATTATAAACTGTTATTCCTCTAAATGTATCAAACATTTTTATTGTATGATTTCCTGTAAAAGTTTCGTTATCTAGAGGACTAGGTATAACGTTATGTCCAGGTTGAATAGGTTTAGTAAAATCTACAAGACCATAAGGAGTACCAGAACCTTGACTTTCTTTAGCACGTTTTAAGAATGTTTGTGTATCCTTATAAAATTTAGTATCACCTTCAAATAAATCATTGAAACCTACATAAGCTAAATGAGTATTGAGAATAAAGTCTGCAAGATTTTCAGTAGTAGTATCAATATTATCACTACTTTCAACAAAGTTTTCAAAATTACTCATTCGTTCACGAGCATGTTCGATATAAGCAAGAATGAAATCTTTTATTTTTTCTTCAATTACAGCCTTTTGTTCATCAGTTATTACAATATTTCCGTCTTTATCAAATTGTAATATCAAATTAGCATCATCTTTGCGAGTTTTAAAGAAGCCGAATGCTTCATCTAATATTTCTTGACCAAAGTTTTTAATAGGAGTTTCTCCTTTTTTGGCAAAATAATCATATAAAATGAATCTATCGCTAGTAAATACTTTACCTGTCAAAGTAGTTTTACCATCTTTAGTTTCATAAATTTTTCCAGTCTTTGGATTAAAATGATATGTAGGATGTAAACCATTATGGTCTTTATTTCCTCGAACTATAGTACTTTTCTTATTTATAACAGGTACACCTTTATCGTCTACTTTAATCCTATAATTTCCAGTTTTTCTATCTTTGACTTTTTCAAACAATACTGTACCAGCAGTAGCCATATCTTGAACTTCTTGAGTAAAGATATTAACAAACTGTCTAAAAATAGGATGAGTAGTACTAACTTTCCAACTAGCACCACCTTGTAAAGCAGATTGTTTACGTTTTTGATTCCAAAGATTTGAAGTAATGTCATCTACAATATTTTCATCAACACTTCCCTCTTTAAATCCTACAAACTTAGCATCATGTAAAACTCCATCATAATAAGTACCTTCCATAACATATACATTCATATTTTTATTTGTAGCACTTGTTGGAGAATATCTAAATGCAATTCTTACAGTATTTTCTCTATCAGGTCTTAAAGAATTTTGTTTATTTAATGGAATTTTTATATTAACAGGCTCTCCATTTTTACTTTCAAGATGTTTAACAAAATCATTAAGATTTAAATTTTTACTATGTTTGTTAACATTTATTGGATTATTGTTAAGTTTTACAGTACCATTAACTTTAATAGGATTTTGTTGAACATCAGTAACAAACGTATCTATTTGATCTGTAAGTTCAGCTTTATTAGTCATTGAAAGTAAACCACTGATATTATATCTTGGAGCAGTAATACAAAAAGTTTTTGGAGCATCAGAAGGAATCCTCATAAAATAGTCAGCTGGCTTATCTTCTTTTTCCAATTTTAATTCTCCACTAGGATGGAAAAAACTACGCCAAGCAGTACCTATATAATCTCCTTTACTCATTTCATGATAAAGAGCATTACCGTTATCATCTAAATTTGATGCACCATTGAATAAATTAATTTTTATTAAGTCAGTACAATAATCAGTTGGTTCATAAGTAACACTACCATCAGATTGTTCAACGGCATAAAACAAACCATAATTTATAATGTCTCCACTTTTATCTCTGTGTTCTAAAAGTATTGGTCCAAAGTCATATTGTTTAGATTGAAATCTATGTTTTCCTAATTGAGCAATAGGAGAATTTTT
>Ga0247611_10007513_pt1 | contig 13660 bp, 18 predicted proteins | sample 177DNAGHGhighgp2_FD_192422 | JGI IMG/M metagenome (GOLD analysis project Ga0247611, IMG submission 192422) | Sheep rumen microbial communities from Palmerston North, Manawatu-Wanganui, New Zealand - 1770 DNA GHGhigh gp2 | ecosystem: Host-associated > Mammals > Digestive system > Stomach > Rumen...
AAAGGCATGGAACATGTAGACTATAGGACAGATGCCTTTTTTATCCGGACTGATCCGGGCACTGGATCATCCGGATACAGGCCTTGAATATTGACTCAACAAGTCATTGACTAGTCAAGTCATTTATGTTATCTTTGAATTGAAGGATCGCATCATGCGCATCCAACTATTAAGGAAGGAGGCAAGTCATGCTTACCAAAACACTAAGCGAAGCAAAGAAGAAGCAGCGCAGCATTATGATCAAGGCTATGAATAATGATATCGGATCCATTGACTCCGCTAAAGACTCATGGAATCCTGCGCAGATCTCAGAACGAGCAAAAGACATCTCATATATCAGAAGCCTTGTTGATTCATGGAATCCTGCGCAGCTTAATGAAGCTCTTAAGATGCTGGATCTTCCGGTCATTGATACATGGAACCCTGCGCAGATCGAAGAGCAGAGAAGGAATCTGGTATTCTATTTAGCTGAGAGAACATTAACAGGGAATCCTATTACTCTTAAGATATTAGGAAACCTTACTCCGGAAGTGACCAGACTTAAAGTAACAATGAAACCTATTCAAGACCTTTCTCACGGAAATCCTTCGCCTACCAACATCTGCCCTATTAGCGGAAGAACGGAAGTCAGCGTTACCAGAACCGCTGGTGAAGATGTGGAAACCAAAACCGCAGAATTTAGCGAAACTGTGTATGAAGGGGAAACTACATGGTATGAGGACGGAAGTTGTAAATTAAAAATACTTAAGGCATATACACAATATGATAAAAATTTTGTATTACGAAATGCTGATAGTACATCAACATTTACTTATTTTGATTTAGAACCCACATTAACCGGAGCGATTGACTGGGACGCAGATGTAGATAGTAATATTTTTGCTAAACAAGGTGTATATCCTTATGCACAGATTACAGGTGATAAAAAATTAAGAATTGCTTATAAACTTGCCGATAACATGACAGAGGCAAAATTGAGACAAGTTATAGAAGATGTTGGATATTTGCAAGTATGTTACCATCTTTCCACTCCCATAGAAATTGAATTAAGTTCGGAGGAGATAACTCTTCTCAAAGGAAACAATGTGCTGAGTACCGATGGTGATTCCATCGAGTTAAAATACAAACAAAACTTCTAAAGGAGGACAAGCAAATGAAACTTACTCAGATCGCTACATTATTGAATACCGTTCTCGTACCCAATGTCTTCGGTAGGGGTGAGGACGGTTCCAGTAACCCTATCACTATTACGGAAGATCTTCGTAATGTGGTAGACTTAGGTACTGCATTGGCAGATGTGGATGCAGATACCCTGAAGAACTATGCTAAGGACTTAGCAGTAGGAATCTTCAATATTTATGTTGATACCAGAGCTTATAAAGATGAGACTTATGATCTCTTCTTAAGTGAGCAGGACTATGGCGGAGCCATCGCCAGAATCAAATGCAAACTGTTTGATGCTACCGATACTCCGATTCTTTCCCTTGTATCCGCAGGTAACTCCGGCCCGGACTACACCGATGGTAAATACTACGGGGCTGAATGGAATGAGAAACTCTATACTGTAGATTATGATTTCCAGATCAAGTACAGTCTTAGCACTGAATTCTTCAAGAAGTCCTTTACTTCTGCTGAAGGTGTAGCAAAGCTTGTAAGCATGATCGAATCCGCAGTAGACAATTCCTTAAGAGTGCAGCTTAATACTCTCGCAAGAGGTGTATTAAGAAAGCTTATCCTTTCTGCATATCAGGGAAGCAGAAATATTGCTTTAATTACCACCTTTAATACGATCAACAACCTCACTTCTTCCGATCCCGGATATATCACTCTGGCAAACTGGAAGCAGTCCGTAACTTTCAAACTCTGGGTACAGACATTAGTGCTTGAGCTTCGTAAGTACATGACTGATATGAACGAGAAGTATAACGACGGTACGATTCAGACCTTCTGCCCTGAAGATGAGACCAGATGTATCCTTTTAACTGAGTTTGCTGCAGAATTGGATGTCGCACTCGGATCCGTATATCATAAAGAATTGGTAGACGGCCTTGGAACATACAGAACCATCAACTACTGGCAGAACGGTACAAAGGATCTGCTTCCTCAGATCGCTTCCGGCTCCCTGCATGATCAGGTAGTTGAGCGAGTAAAAGATGCAGGTGCAGGAGTGACCGAAGATGTGGTTACCATCGACCATGTAGTTGGTCTCTTCTATGACAAGTACACTGCATTCTTAACCAATAAGCTGAATAAGACTACTACCAAGTATGTACCGGAAGCAGACTTCACTACCTTCTTCCATCATATTGCTAAGAGCGCAGCTATTGATACAAGAAATACTGCAGTCATCCTGACATTGGCTTAATCACCACCAAGATTCCATAGAACTCATCCCCGGAATAGGGAAGCTCATACCCGGGCTTCCCTTTTTCGGTATTATAAGGAGATAGACAATGAATAAGAAAACTTACCTTTTGGAAGCACTTGAAAGAGATATGATTCTCTTTAAGTGGAAGTCTGAAACCATGAAGCTTCCGAGATTCCCTGAATGGTACTTAACGGAAACCGGAGCTTTGGGATATGATTTAGTACATAATAAATGGGTACATGGTACCTTTACAGGACTGCGTGACGAGTTTGGAGACTTCACGGAGTTTGTAGCAATGACATTAAACTCCGAACCGGATACCTATACTCTTAAGAATCATGAAGAAGTAGTTGTATGCGGTAATACTCCCCTGTATAGGCCGTTTAAGGAAGAAAGAGAATACTACGCATTCATGAAGGAAGAGACAGACCGTTCCATCCTTTGCCAGCTTATCAATACAAGACTGAATAAAGCGCTTGTGGCTGCATCCGATCAGCAGAAGAAGCAGATTCAGAAAGCTTATAAGGAAGTCATTGAAGGATATCCTATGATTCTGGTAACGGAACTGCTGGAGGATTTGGATTCCATAGACTTAACGAATCCTCAGGATATTGACAAGATGCAGTATCTTTCCGCATTCTATTCAACCATGGAGAAAAGAGAAGCGAATAACTTCGGTATTGATCTTGAGAATGTGGAGAAAAGAGCGCAGATTAACGATACAGAACTTAAGCAGTATGATGATGTTACTACTCTGAAGTATCTGATCATGTATGAGATGCGTCAGGCATTCGTTGATGAAATGAAAGAGCATGGATTCGAGCTTGAAATTGTACGGAATCCGATCTTCTATGATGAACCTGAGAAGGAAGATGTAGAAGAAGGTACTTTTGAAACTGCCGAAGAGCAGGATGAAGAACCTACACCGAAACCTGAAGAAGAGAATAAGGAGGAAGAAAACAATGAGCAGAATGAAGATTAATGAATTATATAAGCTGGTTGAGTCTCCCTTCATCTTTGATGATTCCATGACTTATCCTACCATTGAAGGAAATACTTCCAACTTCTTGGAGTATTATGATGATCATAAGGAAGAATTTGATCGATTCTTTGTTCATGAGTACGGCCAGAGATATGTGGATTTTGAATCCGAAGAGTCAGAGGATATCATTCAGGAATGGAAGGACGAACTTACATCCATTCAGAGAATCTATCTGGATTCATGGGCGAGGTTATTCTATGCGCTCAATGTGGACTTTAACCCTGTTTACAATGTGGAAGAGCATACCACTACTATCTACGGTCAGGATCAGAACACAGACTCATACGGCCAGCATCAGAGAACATCCAACTACGGAAGCAAAGAGACCACTTCCGGAGCGAGATCCGATACATCAACGGCCTATTCTGTATCCTATGATAACGGTACCGAAAAAGAGACCGGAAAGCAGGTGGATGCGCTCGGTCAGCAGGTAAATACGGAAGGCACTCACATTGATACTCATACCGATGCTGCAGCTATTGATACTCATACCAGATCGCAGCATACGGATACGGTAGACCGTTCCGGTAATATCGGAGTCGTATCTGCTACCGAACTTGTGAAGCAGGAAATTGCATTAAGAAGGAACTATTCCTTCTATAAAAACTGCTTCCTCATTATCATTAATGAACTCGGTGCATACTGGGATAATGATCCCTGCTTCTTATAAGGAGGTAACCCATGAACCTGAAAATCTATAATAATTCTTCAGATCCGAGAGCAACGCAGAAGAGTCTGTCCTTAGTGGCAGACCTGTCTGCGGTTCAGCTTACTGATCAGACATCAGTAGAGAATCCTTCGTTCCTCTTGGACTATAATGCAGCATATATCAATGCCAATTATGTATATTGCCCTGAATTGAAGCGATACTACTTCATTACCGGAAGAGAGATCCGGAACGGTAACCAGATGATTCTTAACTGTCATGTCGATGTGCGTGTTAGCTTCAGGATTAATATTCTTGCATCTGACATCATTGCAGACCGTTCCTCTTCTGCAGGTGATCCGTATGTTCCTGATCCGATGGTAACAGTAAAGGATTCCGTTCAGACCATTATCCGGAAAGTCTCAACAACTCCATTCACAGGGCCGGGTGGAAGCAATAATCTTGTATTGACAATAGGAGGTAAGTAAGATGAGTATTATCTATACAAAAGAGCAGAATAATTGCATAATCAACATTACTGACGATCATGAATGCTCTTATAAGGAAAAATATGTAAATGAAGAAAGAACCTCTTATGCCATTCATGCTTCCGGTGTAGCTTTTGTTACTTTTGAAACTACAAGACAGTTTGATTTTACAGATCCCTGTCTGTTCAGAGAAGGTGGATCCGGAATAAATCAAAACGGAACATGGCCGAGAGCATTATATTTTGACTTAAGTCCGGAATCAAGCTCTCCTATCCTTAAGGTAGCAGGTAATGATACATACAATACCATTCTTGATGTAAACAGAATGGGATATCTTCCACATTGTGGAGGGAACTGGGATAATACATACGGTCATGACAAACAGTTTACTTTTTCAACAAACTTTCCAATCTTTGAAACGCAGGAAGAAGCAGAAGCATACTGTGCTGAGACTGTAGAATCTGAGCGCCAGAGAATGATCAGAGAATCTGCAGTGAACTATAAGCGCCCTGAAGCAGAGCCTGAAACCAAAAGGTATTTCATCTGGACGGAGATCACGCAGGTAGACTTGCTCAGAGGTAATGCAACTGAAGTAAGCGGAGCAACTAAGTCTTACAGATCTACTTCCTTCGATGCCAATACCATGCCTGCACTCTACTTTGTCAATGACGGAGATGATTTCCAGCTTGGCTTAAAAGCTCCGGATGTAGTTGCAGGATATTCCCTTCCTGCACCGCAGTCCGTTTTTGAACTGGTACCGGAAGAATCATGGCATGACTATGAGATCGGATATGAGGGAGTTTATTATACCGATATGCCGAGATTAGTTACTTCCGGATATGACTTTCCTGCAGACGGAAGATACACATACGGTATTTACTTCTATACGAACATTCCCATTATGGAGAATGAAGAAGCTGCAGATGAAGCTATTGATTCCGGAGACTACTCTAAGGCATCCAACTGGGAAAACATTTCCGGAGACAAGATGAGATATCCGGACTTCGGTGATCCGGAATCTTCTACCACCTTCGGATACGGTACCTTCTCATCTCCTTTCGTATCGCAGTATGTTATGAGTACATCCGATGTAAGAGCAGTATCTTCCATATTCTTTGGAAATGATCAGGGTGTGCTGGATGATATTAAGAAGGGCTTGGAGTTATACGGAGCGAAGCCTGTAGATGCAATTATGAGCTTGGTAGCATTTCCCTTCGATGTGACTGATGTAGTAAACTGCTCGCAGCAGTATCATATCTACTTCGGTTCCTATAAGCATGACTTACCGAATAACCCGGTAAACAAGGTTATGAACTGCTTGGCCAATTATCTGGATGCAGGAACCATTTTCCTTGCTCCACTGTTCTCTTCCTATAGAGACTTTAAGAACTTAACTCTTTCCGCATATCTTCCTTTTATCGGATGGAGAGATCTTGAAATTGAGAAATATATCTCCAAGTCAGTCAATATCAGGTATTATATCGATATCAATACCAGACAGTGCGCTGCAGTCTTAGTCGCAGGTGGAGTCATGGCTGACTACTTTGTAGGTGAGATCGGAGTAGAGCTTCCTATTGTAGGCTCCAACTTTGCAGAATATGCCCGGTCTGAAATTCAGCACTTAAGCAATACTGCAAAAGGGATGCTGAATCCGATATCACCGGAAGCCATCTCCAATGTAGGAAATGCAGTGACGCTTGGCAATTCCGTAGACTGGTCTCCGGTATCTGCAGCATTCAACAGAAGCTCCGGATTCAAGAACTATGGTCAGTACAAATTTGGTCAGAACGGATCTCCCAAAGACATGCAGATGACCAAAGGAAGCTTCACTTCCGGTGTAGGTATGTACTTACCGCAGTATGTTATGTTCAGGTATGACATTCATGATGTATCAGAACCTCAGCTCTTAAATGAGCTTTGCGGTAAACCTTCGACTGCATCCGGCAAGATCTCACAATTCTCAGGATTCTTGTCCGGCCGTGTGAGCAAACTGGTAACTACCGGAATGACCGATTCCGAAATTACGGAAGTACAGAATGCCATCATGAATGATGGAATCTATATCTAAGGAAGGAGGTACATCATGACAATGGAAACAGTAATGCAGCTTATTAGTAACTACATCTTCCCTGTTGTGGCCTGCATAGCGCTTGCATGGTACTTTTCAAAAGTAAATGACCAGTATCGTGCAGACATCAAAGAGCTGACTGCAGAACATAAGACGGAGATGGCAGCAATGACCGAAGCAGTTAATAACAACACTATGGTCATTCAGAAGCTTGTTGATTCGATGGAGGATAAGAAATGACTGCAGAAGAATACAAGAATACTCTCATAGAGCTTACAAGAATGAAAACCGCATACAATAACCACTATCCCAAGAATTTGGGATATGTGGCTGCGGATGGTACAAGATCCTTCGACTGTTGGAACTTAGTAAAGGCCATCTTAAACGGATACGACATCCACAATAATACTGTAGGGTACTTCCAGAAGAACTTATCGAAAACCGGAGACTGTGACGGTGCAGGGCTGCTTAAGCAGTGTAGCCATGTATCGAGCGATTTCAGCCGTTTGGGTAATGAGGTTAAATATTTGTATATGCCCGGTCATGCAGGCTCTTATATCGGCTATATGGAAGTATCAGGACATGCTTACAATGTTATTGAATGCACAGGATCATGGTCAAGAAATGTACTGCTTTCTTGGGTAGACTCCGATGGTACCAGAAGAAGATACAAAGGTGGAGCAGTAAACGGAAAATGGAAGCAGCATGGAGTTATGGACAAGTGGCTGACATATTCTAAGCCTGTAGTAAATAAGGTTACAGTAACTGCATCGCTTCCGATGCTGCAAAAAGGAATCAAAGGATCTGCAGTCAAAGTATGGCAGCTTATCGCAGGAACTGCAGTCGATGGAGACTTCGGAAATAATACAAGAAATGCAACTCTCGCCTTCCAGCAGAAGGCCGGACTTGCTGCAGATGGTATCGTTGGCCGTGATACATGGACGGCCGGACTTAATTCTTTACAATAAACCTACTTAAGTATATACTTAAGTATATCAACTTCATGTTATGACTTTTCCTTTCCGCATGAAAAAAGCACCTGCATAGCAGGTGCCTTTTTCTTTGGAAAGATAGAGGTTTATCAGAACGGCATATCCTCTGCAGGGGGTTCAGCGATAGCCGATTCATCAACAACAGGCTCTTTGATCTTAAGCTTCTTGCACATCTCTTTGACCACTTTCTCGATCTCCGGATTCAGCTTCTTATCAATGAAGATGTAGGAAGCCCATTTATCTTTGCTCTTATACTGAGGGTATGTAAGGAAAACCTTACCGGAATCTGTCTGCTTTAACCAGATACCCTTGATATAGAAAACTCCGTTCAGGGTAAGCGCTACTCCCCATTCTCTTTTGACATGACCATTACCATCTCTTCCTGGGTAAATTCTTCCAGAGTATTCAAAGGTTTCTCCGGATACCTTAAATTCTAAATACTTCGCATTTTCTTTTGCCATCTTATTCTTCCTCCATAAAATCTTTTAATAAGTCCATAGGTTTCATACTCATCGCTTCTGCTAACTTGCTCACCGTCATTATCGACGGCTCACGGACTCCTGCAAGGTACTTGCTGATGGCTGATTCTGTCAGTCCTGCTTCTTCAGCAAGCTTCCTCTGACTCCATCCACTGGATGCAAGGAAGTCCTTAATTGTTGTTACACCTCTTTTCATTTCTCACCTCCTGACTGTAGCAGTATATCCATGCTACTATATTCACAATTATCATGAATATGATGAACCATAGCTTTTCAAATATCATAATCATCCTCCTTATCTTGATATTCCGGATAATAGTCCGGATAATACATTCCATAAACAACATTTTTGTTACTAAGCATATCGTTTACGGAAGCCAAGTTTTCCATAACCTTAGTATAATCTCCTCCGATAAAATCGATGCGAGTACACATCAGGCCTTCGTTATTCGTATCCTGATATATCTGCGCTACTGACTTAGGGTTTATATAAGTAGGTTTCTTATTTGATGCTAATGTTAAATGAATAGTCCTCATAATCACACTCCTACGATCTTAATCTCATCCACCTGATCACGGAGAAATAACTCAGATCCGGTCTCAGTGAATACTACAACATGCTGCTCTCTGATATTCAAGTCCGTAGCCAACGGAATGAACTTGAATTTACCTGATTTGTACTTAATTGATACGATCATTCTCTACCTCCTTACATCCTCAATTATTACCTTAACGATTATATGCCCTGCTCTGCATTTCTTAATTTCAGAAAAACATTCTTCAAATGTTTCATACAGGCCTGCAAATCGTATAGGCTGCTCATCATCTTCGAAATACAAGTACCAGATTATCAAACCGAGATTCTTATCTCTATCCATATACTCACCTCCTGAATAAGATAATAACATTGTCATTATAACATTGTCAACATTATTTTACATTCTTCATGAAATCATCGAAGAGCGCTCCTACCATGTTGGAAGCATAAAGCATTCTGTTTTCAATGAATGAGATCCGGATGGTATCGCAGATCTTACGGATACGGTCTCTCTTTTCATACTTGCCAAGACCATAGATATGAAAATCCCTGCAAGGCTCCAGAGTGAAAACCACATTGTCATTCTTAATAGGTTCCGATGCAAAGTGTAAGAAGATATACTTTCCATGCTCTTCATCCCTAAAGAAATCAAACTGAATCCAACGGCCACGGTGCATGATGTATGCTCTTCTAAAATAACACTCATCATAATCAAGCTCCCACTCCGGATGTCTGAATGTCTTACCAGCCCATTCCTGCGATCCGGTAAATGCTGCAGCCTTCTTTCCGGGAAATCCTAAGAATGGTATGTTCTTGGTACGGAGTCTCTCTTTTTGCGTTTCACCAAGCTCCAATAATTTGCATATTCCGGTGGTATTGTACTCGGTCCGGAAGGTAATGCTTCCACCGAACTTCAATGTTCTGATCTGATCCGAGATTCCAAAATCATCGAAATAGAAGCAGTATTCATCCGTATTGTTACCCATCATCAGGATATGCAGCCATGGAGTGCGGTCTGCAGAAAACGGACGGCCTATGGTGGATACAATGTTCAGAAGCTGCGAAAATATCATGTAGGTGGCTCTGTCAGTATCCTGAAATTCATCCAGCACGATATAATTTCCTCTTGGATTATTATAACCGGACTTGAAATCCTGCCACTTCTCCACAGAATGCACTGCGCAGATATAATCGGTATCTTCATATAATACCGCACCATCTTCATCCTTCTTAACCAGATAGAAGCGCTTTTGGTTCCGGTAATACTGAACGGAATTATACTTGCCCTTGGTAATCTTGGAGATGTAATCGAACTTCTCCAACGTAGCGAAAAGAGTATCAACATTCTGCTGCGTTGTCTGAGAAGCATCGTTCCGGATGTACTCAATACAGTAATGCTCAGGATATAACTCATGCAGGATCAGTCCTAAGATTAAGGACTGCGTTGTCTTACCTGCAGTCTCACGGATTGAGATGTACAAATTCCACTGGTATTCAAAGAATGATTCTATATCAATTCCCCAGTAGTCTTTTGGAATGTTTAATTCTTTAATTGCTTTTTTCACTTTCTTAATGTCTACAGGTTGATTCATTCTTCTTCCTCGCTTTCTTTTTCATAGTCCTTCCCTCCTGATCTTATCGCATACCGCTTTCATATCACACACAGTAAACTTATCTGCATGCGTATTCAGCCATTTCCACTCCATCATGTAAGAAGATGCAGTATTCACTATCCTGTAATACCATAATGATACTCTGTCATCGTCAGGATGTTTCTCTATCATCTTGCAATAATGCAGGATGTACCTTCTGCATCTCTTTAAGTTTTTCACTGAATCTACAATGACCTGATTCCCAAAGATCTCATAGTTTTCTTCATTCATCCATTTTTATCTCCCTATACTCGTATTGAACATCCGTATATAAGAACTCATCAACTTCATTCTTATACATATCATCTACGGGATATCCTCCTCCGCCTTTATTCCACCAATGAAACATATAATCATAGTATTCACCTTCTACTTCTCTATATAATTCATTATGCAATGAGCAAATTATATTAAGAAGCAAGTAAGTATTATCTTCTGTATGATTAAAGAATATACGACCGTCATAAAAAAGCTCTCGTAATTGATTTGTTATCTGTTTTAATTTTTCTTCACTCATCCTACAAATCCTCCCTTCGCTACCATTCTTTCTCTCTGTTGTCTGAGAAGCTCTATCCTTGATATGAACTCCTGCTCAACACTCATGGAGAATGGAATGTCTATAATGGCCACGCAACTTCCTTCATGGATGGATACAGTCTCACCTCTGAAGTCTGTCAATTCATCATCAAACGGCCGGTCATAATATACCGTAGTTTTCTTCCATGAGTCCGATGCAGGAAGCTCCAGTTTGTCAGTGAAATGTTCCCACATATCCCATCCTTCCTTCTTGCAGTAAGCTTCATAGGATCCTTTTACCATTCCGGCCACAGTAACCTGCACTTCTCCATCATGCTCTACCATGTACCTCTTCGCACCCAGAACCTTGTATCTCGTTCCGGTATATTCCTTCTCGAAGCATCCGATTCTCATAAGCTTCTCACGGTCATAATCATAGACTTCCATGTTCTTATTGATATCCTCAACATGCTTATTGTAGGAATCAAACCATCCTTCATATTTGGAAGGATTCGCTATCTTATTGGAGTCGGTATCGTAGTAGATCGAGTCTACTCCGCATGCCTTAATGCTTTTACAAATGGCTCTTCTTGTATAGGCAGCCGTATATATCGCCCAAGAAGGAAGCATGATGAGCCACTTTGTCAATTCTTCATAAGTCTTACTCTGCGGACTTAACTCCAGTGTGTTGGTATCCTTATTAAGAACGATCTCCCGTTCCGGAAGTCCTGTGGCAGCCATTCCGAAGCAGCTATTCAGTTTTCTCTTTGCAAGCATATATTCCGGAGAATCCTTCGGAAGGGTTTCCTTTTGAATGAAGTATTTTATAACTGTTTTCCTTACATAGTCCGGAAGGTAGTTATACTTAGCCTGATAGAGCATCCTGCATTCATAACCTGACCATTCATACATATCCATGTAATTAAACCAGTCTATATCGGTCAGAGCTACCTTTATGTATTCCGAATAGGCGAGCCTGCCATTCTCAAAGTATGCATCTTCGGAATAATCAATAAGCTTACTCTTTGATTCCAGACAATGCCATCCTTCTGCCCGGATATTATGAAATACGAAGATTCCCCAGAATGCATAGGTGCCATCCATGGCCTGCTTTAGGCACTTTTCAAATGCTTTTTCATTCCTTCTGCAGAATTTACCGGGGAACTTGCGCTGCAGCATTGCAGAAGGATGCGCAGACTTCAGATCATAAGAATCAAAAGGCTCTTCAAGCAGGTAATTGCATCTTACAGTGTTGGCATGAGTCAGTCCTCCCCGGAACAGGTAATTCCTCCAGATCTTATAGATCTGCTCCGATGGCTGCGAATTGGAAAGCCATGAACGCATCTTTTTCTTCTCTTCCTTGGTCATTGCATTAAACTCATCCTTCATATCAGACCGTACAAGTCCTGTTGATGTAAGAGGTATGTTTTTCTCCTGATCAAGGAAATGAGGAACGATATAAGACTTATGCCATTCATTAAGCACCATTACATCATTGATACAGTAGGCAAGCTCTGCATTCGTGATACCGTTCTTTCCTATTGGAGTCAGGTAATGCCTGCTTACGGAATAATCAAGATCACCTGCAAGCTTGCCTACTTTCAAATTGAAATTCTTCTGGTACTTTGCAAGTCCCATAGCAGTAAGCGCTAATGAATCCCGGAACTCGATACAACGGTACTTTGCATAGAGAATCGTTCTGTTGTCTTTTGCAAAGATGTCAGCATATCCTCCCTTTGTTTCATTCCAAGGAAGAATGGACTTTATGAACTGGAACTCAAAACTGAAGTTTTGGATCCAGCAGTACACTTTTGTACCTCTAGCATCAAAGTAGTCAGCAATTAAGTCCATGACCTTCTTAAACTCATACCATGTCCTGCCTATGATGCACATACCATCAAGACCAAGCTGCCAGATGTACATCGTTGCGAGATCCTTATCATACTTCTCTGAATGGTATGAAGTAGTCTCAATATCAAATGCTATCGCAGTCGAAGCATATCCATTTTTATACTTGGTAAATTTCTTTATCGGAAGCTTATGCGCTCCCATGATGATATCTTCTGCGGTAATATACCTGTATCTGATTCCTTTAGAACGGAAGCTCTTGATCATTTTCAACCCACCCTTCTTCAATATATGCATCCACTCTCATCTCTTCCATGCGCTTCATGATCTGCGCTAAATCGTTGTAAGACAATTTCCCTTGTCTTTTTCTATTCTGACTCCATAACTGGCCTACTACAGGATCGTTCTCCATCTCTTCTGCGCCTAAATCCTTGACCGTATCATTGTAAGAACTCTGGAACTCGGATGCGAACTTATTCATTTCTTCAATGAACTTATCCACATTGTAATCGGATGAGACTCCCATCTCCTGCATCTTCTCTCTGGCTTCGCTCCGAAGCTGGCCTACTGTTGGGACCTGCGAACCGGTTCGGACTACTTCTCCGGAATCCGTGATCTTTACTCCAGCCATCCGGGATAAGACTTCATTGATGGAATTGATATCAGTCTTACCGGACTGCAGCGCCTTCTTGATCTTCATGTAATCAACCTTAAGATCTCCTGCCTTGGATGTACCCAGATAATCTTGCAAGGCTCCCTTTTGCATGAATGCTACTTCTTTTTGGAATGTTTTGGATGTGCGCCCGAATACCTTCGCAAGTCTCTTAAGTCTGACATTGACCATGTTCACAGATTCATTGATCTGCGCCCATGCGAGCTTGTTCAAGACTATCCGGGCAAGCTCTGACTTGATCTGCATGTGTGCTTGCCCTCCTTATGATATGTGAATTGGCCTGATATGACCTGAGATAAGACTACCATAAAAAAGTCATGGTGTCTATAGTCTACATGTTCCATGCCTTT
>Ga0247611_10007515_pt1 | contig 13656 bp, 9 predicted proteins | sample 177DNAGHGhighgp2_FD_192422 | JGI IMG/M metagenome (GOLD analysis project Ga0247611, IMG submission 192422) | Sheep rumen microbial communities from Palmerston North, Manawatu-Wanganui, New Zealand - 1770 DNA GHGhigh gp2 | ecosystem: Host-associated > Mammals > Digestive system > Stomach > Rumen ...
CAAGGACGAAAGCATCCCACCAGTTCACGACCGCCCACAAGGCATACGCCGTAAGGGCCCCGCTCCAGAAAGAGGTGCAGCCGTTGACATACCGGACCAAAAGGCCAAGAAGGATGCCGAACACAACCAGAGCCGTGATCTTCTTGGCATAGAATACTGCACCGCCGGGTTTGTTGGAATCGTCCACCAGCCCGAGGCTCCTGCATCGGTCGATGATAGCGGGAGGATAATTGAAGAGAGTCTTCACGGGGTCTCTGGACATCAGGAACACGAAGAGGGTGAAGACTGCGCAGGCTATGACTGATTCAACGAGGAAAACCATATTCTATTGGTGCTTCTTTAAATTGTATTTTTCCCGGTAGATCGCCTGGGTCGGGTTCATCCCGCAGGGACGGAAACTAATGTGCCTTACTCCAAGTATTTGACTTCTTTTCCATGACGCATTGCGTACTCAATCTCTGACCGAGTGCTATCCCCAATATAGCCGCCGACATTGATGACATAGATAGAATCTGCCATGTCAATCTTCCGTTTGTGCATGTCATCGAGCATCTGTTTTGTGCCTTCGGTCCAGACCTCATCATCTCCGGAATGTCCGAACAGTCCGACGCTGATAACGATGTTACCTTCAAGGGTAAGACGCTTTTGCGCTTCAAGGAACTGCTCCTTGAAGCGAGTGCTGCCGCACAATGTTATGACAGGATATTTTCCGACCATGAGTTATATAATTCCATCCATTGCCTTGTCAAGATCTTCCTTGCTGAAGGTGAACACATGCCCGAAAACTCCGACGGAGAGTCTCTCGCTGGTTCCGTCCAGCTTGTTGATCTCTCCAGTCGAGAACACAAAGTGGTTCTTTACCGTGAGCCGATTGTCAATGACATATCCGACAATGCCGGAACCAAGGGATGATGCAAAAAGGGCGATGCCTTCGTCCCCTTCTGTACTGTCCTTTGATACGCTCTCGTTGATCTTCTCATTGATGACAGACATGATGGCGTCTTTGTGTGCCTGCTTATCAGGGCAGGTTACCACAGCAATTCCCGCGATGGTAATCACGACGGCAAGGGCTATGAGGAACTTTTTCATAGGAGATATTATTTCAGATAATCGTTGATATAATCAGAGATGTATTTCTCAAGCTCGGGGGAGTCCACGACCTTGACATCCTTTGCCAGTCCGATGCAGAACCTGCCAACTCCTTCGAGCGGCCCTACCACTCCATCGAAAACCCACTTTTCCTTTTCCTGGTGAACAAAGGCTTCAGCAAGGGGGAACTCTTCAAGCAGCAGATTCTTTGCCCGCAAAGAGAGTTCAAGCTTCACGGGAGTCCCATCACCGTCATAGGCCATGTGGAAAGCATCGATGTTCTTTCGATGATGCTTCTTTTCGTTTTCCCAATCCTCGGGAAGTATGTCAACCCATTCGATGCGAGGGATTTTGAACAGGCGGCAGTCTCCTTTTTCACAGTCATAGGCCCATACCTCAATGTGGTTGTTCGTAAAGGCGAAAGGTTCAACAACACGGTCGCGCGTTTCACCGGAATGGGACGATGCGTAATTCTTAAGCACCACCCTTTTCTTTTCGGCGATTGCGTTGCTGATGGCCTGTACGCTTGCCGCGTTGGATTTGGAGCCCTTAAACTCATTGATGCTCGTGATATCGTATATGGCGGCCAGTTTCTTATAGAGTGAAGCCTTCAGCGAATGAGTACTGTTAAGGTTCTCGATGAGATTGCACAGAACCTTTGCCTCCTCGTCGGAGAAGTACACAAGCTTTGACAGGTCTTTGAATGGAGACGGCATTTTCACCAGGCGATACACATTGCCGTGGATCTTCTCCACGACAAAGCCGAGCTCCTTAAAGGTGTCGATATAACGATAGATGGACCTGTAGGATGTGTCCAGTTTCTCGGCAAGCTCATCGACCGTGAAATAGACGTTCCCGGTCATGAGGCGCATGAGTCTAAATACTCTTTCTACTCTGGGCTGTTCCATATTTTACTCAATAAGTGATAAAACCTAATTTCTTTACGTGAACCGGCATCTCATTTTCAGCCAATTCCATTAAGCGCTTTGCCCCGAAATCAGGATTCATGCGCATCGCATTTAGGAGCCAGAACTCAAAGACAAAACTTGGTACGAACTTGACATCCCTAGTATAACCAACCAAGACTCGTGCTCCGGTCTTCCGTTTGAAATAGAGGGCGTCTTCCCTAGAAAAACCAAGGGTGCTGCAACAGTCAAAAAAAACTGTCCGTCCTTTGAATATGTCCTTATAGTCCTCCGCAAATACCACAAGGGAATAATCGCTCTCATCGGCAAAGGCAATCCCGCCCTTCATGCCGTGAAAACACAGGTACACTATGTCATATGCGTCATAAGAAGGATTCTTCAGATGACTGATATAAAAATCGAAATCATCGAGTGTCGCGACCTGCCGGAACACGTACGGCACACCCAGGGACTCTTCGAAAAATCCCAGAAGGGACTGCACGGTGGACTTGCTCTTCAAAGCATGAAGAGACGTGTCCCACTCTGTCTCCAGACAAAAAATGCGTTTCATCGTCGTCAGTTTAAGACTGTTGTATAGATCCTTGTGCAAGGAAAGTCTCTGCGGCAGAATATGCATTCAAGATGTCTTCCAACAGAGAATCATTCGGGAAGTCCTGCATGGTCGGGAGTATCACTGTGCAAGGTTGCTCGTCAGAGATAGAACTACCTTCAAAAGCTTCTGAAAATGCCGATGCCGCTTCAACTGTCGGAAGAACGACATGAAGCTTGACAGCATGTTCAGTGCAAAAACCAACAGTAAACGAAACGTCCCCAATCATTCGGGACATCCAGATTTCCTTGCCGAAACAGACACCATACTGCGTGGTGACATTCTTCTGATTCTCATCAGAGAAAGTAAAACCGTGGTTCTTATTCAACGCCAACGCGACATTTGCACGGTTCGTATCCAAGGCGATTCGCTCATAAGTCGAACTACTGATAGCGATCATGATATGGCCCTGGAACCAATAAATTCTGAAGAAATGCTTATCCCTTTCTTTGCCGAGGAAATAGTCATATAGAGGAACATTGTTTCTGAGGTTATCAACTGCATATTCAAACCGAACAACGTCAACCGGTGTGATATCTTTCCAAGGGGTAACCGGGGTGGCATTGGCAATGACATCACGAAGTGCGCCCTTAAGGTCCTGTTCTCCATCGAGAAGGGCCAGATCTGCAAACATGGAGCGAACACCGGCGCGCGCAGACAGGATATTCTTCAGGTACTTGTTCACTTCTGAACGTTCCGTCACATACTGTTGATTCAGTTCCCCCCAAGTGCCAAGTTGGCTTACGATGGCCCGCAATAACAAGTGATTCACCCTGTAAGGAGTCGTAATACCGTCCTTGTCGAACATGGTAGAGATCTTCTCATATCCCTTCTTGAACTGTTCAATGGTCATGTCATCTCTATAGAAGAACAGAACCATGCCCTTGAAGAACGGATGGCATTCAGTCTCTTTGAAGAGAGAAAGCCACTGAAGGTCTTCTGCGATTCTGCGAGCCTTCTTCACTTCTTCTTCAACGGCACGACTCTCGTTTTCCTCAAGCACATACTTGCCGAGACTGGAATAGAAACTTGTAACAGAAGGATTTGGGTCCTGAGTAACTACAAATTTTATAAGTTTAGAGAATTTCCTCACCAAGGATGATACCGGGGTCAAGCTGTCAATGTTTGTGTTTTCAATGATATTCGAAACGACTCTCATCCATTCGGAATACACCTCGGGGACAAACTTCTCGTACGCCTCAATGAACTCCATGACAGCTGCAAGCAAGATAAGCTTGTTATGGGTGAAACGAGCCCTTGAATTGTACATGAAATCATCTGTAATCTCATTCCCGTCCCGATCCCATAGGGGAATGAACTCCTTTCGGAGAATCTTCCGGTCTTCTTTAAAGTCATATTCATAAAGAACGTCCAGAACCTTATCGAGAGAACAGATAAACTCCGGGTGTGAATCCAGAATATTCTGGAACGGCTTGAACCCGAAATACTCGTTTCGCTGGATTCTGGGCTCTGCATCGGTGTATAACTCCCTGATGCCTTCATCGAACCTCATGTCATAGTCGGTAACACTGTCCGCTGACACCAGAATATACTTGTATGCAAAATACCGGGAGAAGAAGCTCATATACGAGCTGTCAAAATCCTCTGAGCCCCGTTTCCAGAACAGGTCAACCCATTTTGCATCGAGTTTTATGGAGAAATTCTGGTAGAATGGCAGTTTCTCGGTAGCGCCTTCACGATAGAGTGAGACATATTCCTTAAAGTCTTTATAGTCACTCTTGGAAATGAAGTTCGTAAGGTCTGCCTTGAAGTTCTCGAAAGCACTCAGCTGTAAGCCTCTGGCGTTCATTTTGATATACAGTTCCTCTGAGAGGTGGTAATACCCAAGGGACTTGACATAGAACCGAAGATTGTCAAGATTCTTTGCGAAGTCGTGACAATCCTCTTCGGTGTACTTCTTATGAATGGCGTCAAGCATGGTCAACATTGCACAGATAGTGCTGTCCATGTCGAAGGACTTGAAATACCATTTTGACTTAGTGATGGCAGCTTTCGGAGACTGCTCGTCTAAATCGACATGAAAGTCCGAAAGCTTTTTGCAGAAATACGTAGATGTTGAACGTGTCTCGTAGCTGAATTTACGAAGGCACTCTCGTATGCGCTTGTCCTCATCGCAGCCTTCCTCTAACTCCCTATTAGCGATATACCAGTATACAAGAAATAGCGTGGTTAGGCGTTGCTGCCCGTCAAGGAGCTCCATGGTGTTCTCTTTGTCGTCTGAACGTATGATTCCGTAGACGAAATTCAGATCCATGATATCTCCGGAGGATAGGTACGAAAAGATCTCTTCAAGGAAGCTATTACGGACGAAAGTACTGACACCGTCAACGCGCCCCTGTGCGTATGGTCGCTGAATCTTGGGGATGACAATTCTGTCAAGAACGACGGTCTTTTCTTTATCTACGTCGACTGGTCTAACGAACAAGTCTGGAAACGAATATCTCTCTTTCATTAGTTATTCCCCTCCTTGGGAAGATAATCTCGAAGCATTTCAAAAATGTAATTCTGGTACTTGCTCATGTCCTCTTGCGTCCATTGTGAACGATTCGTACCGGTTTTATCAAAGAATTTATAGAAGATGTACTGCGTTCCGAAAGGAACGAAGACTCCTTTCTGCATTCGTTCAATAATGACGCGTCTCTTAGTACAGAAAAGGCTGTTACCATAACTGCGATTGGTGGAAGAATCCAGAAGGGTAAGGTTCCCAATCCTATTCTTCACCTCATCGGAAACATCCGATTCCTCGCCGGCTTTTTCTTTCAGGAAGCTGATAGCTTCAGCATACTTCTTTGCCTCCTTCCAGGATGAGACTTTCTGCCTGTCTTCATCACTGAGACCGGAAAGATCCGCTAGCGCCGTGTCAATCCACTCAATCTTCTTATCGTCCTTTTTGAGGGCGTTGGTGTGGAACGAGTCGATATGCTCGATGTCCCAGCCCTGTTCATTAAGAACATCGAAGGGGAACTTGTATATGTTGGATTCCGACTCAAACTTGCTGTTTTGGAGATTCAGGATATGAATGTTTAGAGTAAGGAGAATGTTGAAAATCAAGTCGTGATGATTCTTGTACGGAGTAAGGATAGTATTGTTGCCGTAATCTATCTCTGTACCAGAGAGATGCTGCCTGATACGTCCAACAAGGTAATCTGAAAAATCCGAACGTGTAGAATCCTCGGGCATGTTCATGTAATGAAGGATGATGCAGGTAAGATCCTCCCCGCATTGGCTGAGAAGGCCGATGTAATTATATAGCATCGGGGTAGCATACCAGTCATCAAGCATGCGAAAAAGACTCATAACCTCCTCCCAAGCCGCCTTTACTGCATCAAAAATATGCTCCTTGTCAATGCCGTCAAAGCGGTCATAGTAGAAGCGGAAAATTACGCTCTTGCTGGGATCGTTTAGATCTACGTCTACATCCTGTAATTTCGTTGGCCAATCCTCTTCCGGGACATCCTTCATGCGAGACATCTTATAGAGGAGATTGAAAAGAAGGTCGATTCTATTCGGCATATCGCTTCCTCGCATCTGAAGGAAATACCAGAAGCTGTCCTTGTGCAGGGTGTTCTCTATGAATTCCCAATCCAGTGCCAATTCGGAGATATATGCTGAATCTCCTTTGCCGTAGTCTCGGTTCATTAAGAACAGACCCTTAATAAGTTCGGCATCTGTGAGCTTAATCTTGCCGGTGTTAATCTTCTGGAATTCCTTTATGCTGCTTTGACTTTCTTCTGATATTTGATACCAGAGAACCTGCACTGAACCTCTCTTGTTTGAGCGGTCTCCGTTCAGAAGTTCAAACAGTGCGGAACGAATGGCAGGAAGACTGCCACCAAGGCCGTGCCTCTTATTGATTTCCTTGCCATCTGTCTCAATCCAAGACTCAACAAACTTGAAAGCCTGACCCATGTGAAAGAAGTCAATGTTGTCCTTGTCTGCGTCCGTTGAATCTTCCGCTCTGATAGAATCAAGAGAGAGATTCTCAAGGAAGCTCGCGGAACCCTTTCGGGTGGCATAGCAGATATGATACTCCTCCTTGCCGTCGTAATCCTGTTTCAGCGTCTCCGCATCCAGATTCAACTTCTTCAGGAGGTAGCGATAGATCAGAAAGATGGTGGTTAATCTCTGCTGGCCATCAATAATCTCCCAGGCTCCTTTCTCAAGAACTGAGGCTTTCAACTCTTCGCCGAACAACTCGGCAACCTTCTGCTCATCCGTTATTGCTCGTGCAATAATGGGCTGAAGGCAGTAAAAGTCGAAGTCTTTTTTCTGGTCATTTAGAGCAAAGCACAAGAGGTCTCTCAAGAGGTCCCCGACCTGTTTTTCAGTCCAGCGATACCCTCGTTGATAAGCAGGGATATAGAAATACCGCCCGTCCAGAAGTTCTCCGATGGCGTATTGTTCAATAAGATTGTCCATATTGTGTGAAAGGGTTAAAGCTGTTTTAATCGTTCAAGGAGTTCTGCAATAGTGAAAGCGCCTTCAACCTTTTGAGTGTCGAACACCATGTAATACTTATAATCCGAGGAACCAGCTTTGGTGCTCCAGAAACTGCCCAACTCTATTTTGTCCCGGCTGTCGGAGTTGTCCCTATCGTCACCTTTGGTTTCTATTAGGGCGATCTTCCCACTCTTGAACTTAAGGATGAAGTCAGGGTAATGGTTAATGAAGCCATTAATGCAGAACCCGTTTCCGCGCTCGGGGTTCCGGTGCCAATAAACAATATTGTCCAACTCGGAAATCTTAGTTATAACGCGCTGCTCAAAACCATTGACATCTCCTTCATCTGTATATAGACCCTTGGATGCACCAAGAAGCTTAGATTTCACAATACTTGTTTCGGGGAAACTGTAGTCGGGTTCGCAGCGAATAATATCGGTGTCGAGCCATTCTGAAAACTTGTTTTTTCTGTAATCATGGAGAAGCTGATCAATCTTTACTTTAAAGTTCTTGGCGATGACCAGAACTTGTTCAAGAAGCTCTGTGAGGTGTTCGTTATCTACGCCCTCTATGGCCTTTTGAACATACTTTATTAATTCTGGTTCCGGAATAGAATCATATTTCAACAGTCGAGCAACGGCTCTGGCAAAATTCCTTTTCTTGGAATCGTCCGGAAGAGATGAAAAGCTCTGTTTGATAGCCCTAAGTTGTTGAGCATTTAGGTTCTTACGCTGAATCTCAAACTCAGAAGAGCCAGACCGCCCCAAGTCAAGACTAACAGCTTCCGATTCGGTTGCGGTTAAACTTACATTATGATCTTGCAAGCTTAGGTTAAAGCCTTCTTCCAACATCCGTTTTTCCAGGGGGATGTAGGATTGCTCCGCTTCAAAGATGGATTCCACGGTAATCTTTCTCTGGAATCGAGGGAGGGATACACTTTTAGCGTCTTCTCGAAGGAAATCTTTAATGTAACTCCCTTGAGGGAGAACGTTTCTGATATCTGCTGGCATATCTGAATTTGTTTCTGAAGAGGATTCTACTTTTTGCTCATAGTCCTTATTCTGCTGTAGGGCAATGATCTCAATCGTGCTAGTAGGCGAATCTTTGTCTGAAGACGCAGCACTCTCTTGCTCTGCGTCATCCAGAGTCGGGGGAGTCGAAATATCATCGCCAAGGATATCTTTAACTCTTTGGGTATCTATCTCTCCTCTTTCTGCATCAGACTCTACTCCTTCGTCATCTCCTCTAAATAGAGTTGTGGGAACAATGTCTTCGTTGCTGACAGATTCTGAAACCGATATTTCCACATCCTCTTCCGCGCGGTAGTCTTTGCGGCTGAATCCGGCATTGTTCAGGCTTGTTATAATACTATTGATGGTGTTCTGGAAATCACGGGAGGAAGCAAAAACGTATGAGAGATTAAGTAATTCTTGAGTATGATTTGTTGTATAAGGAAGTCGTAAAATTCGGCCAAGAATCTGCTCCACTGAAATCTTTGACGTCCTGTTTGCAAGAGAAGCAAGAATATATGCAAAAGGGCAATCCCACCCCTCTTTTAGAGCGTCAACAGTGATAATAAAACGAACGGGGCAATCTTTACTCAAGAGATCCACCCTATTGAGTTCATCTTTATCTGCAGTTTTGATTTTGATTTGTTCCTCAGGTATGCCGAGATCAATGAGATTCTTCTTAATCTTTTCAAAAGTGATGCTCTCTTCTCCCGTACGAGGCTGCGCCTGGAAAAGCACTATTGGCCGAATATACCTGCCATTCTCTTTTTCTTCCAGAAGGGCCTTTTTCTCCAGAGTGCGCTGCATTTGGATGGCACTTATGATGACATCTTCGACGCTCTTATGGTTATAGACAATAACCGGAAGCTTTACCATATGAGCCCTTTTTAGCTTAATAGCGTCCACGAAGGAGATAATGTTACTATTGGGTTTGGGAGTTGCCGTTAAGTTTAAAATAAAAGAAGGGTTAATAGCGGTCAAGGCATCAACACGTAAATCTGCCGTAAAGTTGTGGCTCTCATCTATAATGACCACGGGGTTAAGGAAAGAGAGAACTTGAATCAAAGAGGTCTCGTCTGCACCTTCGACATTCTTGGTAAGAGAATCGTAGAACTTGGCATATTCCGCCAAGTTTTCATTTTCTCGATAAGAACGCCGTCCTTCTTTGTTATTTGCGGCGAAAGACTGTACGCTGAGAACAAAGATTGTCAGTTGTTCCATAACGGCTGACGGGCTGATACCTTGCCCCATTAGAGCGGCTTCTTTATCCACGACGCAGACCCGATTCCCGAACATGGAATCTATTTTTTGTCTGTACGGGTGAAGAGGATTCTTGAGGTTCTTGAGCGTCTGTTTTAGAATGGTATCCGAAGGAACAAACCATGCGACAACTTTGGGCCTACCTTCCGTGAAACTCTCAAACAAGGTACTTAAAGAACTGCACGCTATAAGAGTCTTTCCTCCGGCCGTCGGGACTTTCACGGTTACATTAGGTACGCCCGGAATGGTGTTTTTATATGGATGGAGGTATTCGTTCCCCATGAGGCCTAGATCAATGCCCCGATCGGACCAGAAGTCTTTAAAAGCTACATCAAGTTGTTTGGAGGCATCAACATGTTTAATGTAATCTCTGAGATCACCTATGACCTCTTTTTGATAACCCTTAAGTTCCATATTTATAATTGTTTAATATCGCGAGGAATCTTCTTAAATACAATGTTATTCTTTAGCATATAGTCATCGGAAAGAAGGCAAACATCAGCATAAATTACATAACTATCTGCTTTCTTTATGATTATGCTTAGCGAATTATAATCTAGAGTCGTTTTCTGCTCCTTCTCATAAAAGAAGTAATACCCTGTATTGTTGAAAGTGCCAAGGTAATAAGGAGAAGAGGCCGCCTCCGGAGGTAAACTATGCCTTGTTTCGGAGTAGAAAAGATACTCTCTTATATCAGCGATGGGAAGACTCTCATTCAAGCTGCCATCGTCCATAAAAAGAGGTTCGCCGAGTTCAAAGAAGTCAAAAGCCCCACCAGTCCCAGCATACTGCTTTCCTTTATGGTTATAACCTGACATGACACACTTTGCTCTTCTAGCCGTATAATCGTCAGCGTAATCGCCCAACTCAATCATGATAAACTTGCGCTGCCCTCCATCTTTCTTGTTTAAGGACAATACGGCTTCCGACGTCGTTCCGCTACCGGCAAAACTATCAAGTACAATGTCATCCTTTTCGGAAAACATGGAAATCAAATACGAAATAAGCTCAACGGGTTTGGGGTAATCAAACTTTATCCCCATAGCCTCAAGGGCATATTTCTGTTTCTCGGTGGTGCCCATGTTGGAGAGAACAGATTGTACATAATGCGAAACCCGACCGCTACGATTATAGTAAACGACCCCGTTTTTTGAAAGGTAATAGCGTAGTGTGGTTCCAGTTGGCTCAAGAGTAGGGATGCAGCCATCTTTAATAAACTGCCTAAGCTTACCAGCATTCATCCATCCTGAAAACACACGACAATCATGAGATAACTTCCCATTAACCACATCCATATCATCAAGGCGGGCAGGGTAAACCATTTTGTATTTCTGCGTATCTTCTCGGCTTATAAAGCGATCTTTGACATCATTATAGAACTCTTCCACATGTGGCGACTTCTTTAGATGTAGCTCGCTGATTTCGCAAGGGAAGCCTTTAGGAAGAGTAATAATGCTGGGGGCATTTTTGAACCCGTTCTTGGTTATAGAGTTCTCCGCAAAATCTCGTAAGATTTTTGAGTCAGAAGGAATATTAGGGTCAACGATTGAACGAATACGGACGTGTTCAATATCTTTTGCATAGCAAAGAATGTACTCGTGAACTCCCGTTATAACATCTTGATTATCTGTATGCCCCTCTGTGTACCAAATGAAATTCGTGATAAAATTGTGTCTCCCAAAAATCTCATCGCAAAGAGATTTCAGGTTGTGGTATTCGTTATCGTCAATAGATATAAATATTACACCATCGACCGATAATAATTGATGAAGTAAACACATACGTGGATACATCATACATAGCCACTTGTCGTGTCGACTAAGATCCTCACCTTCTGCGCCAACAACCTCTCCGAGCCATTTCTTAATCTTTGGATCATTCACGTTATCGTTGTAAACCCAGTTCTCTTTTCCGGTATTATAAGGGGGATCAATATACACACATTTTATGCTGCCCTCATATCTTGGCAGAAGAGACTTTAAAGCAATAAGATTATCACCGTGAATAATAATATTCCCGCTATTGGTTATACTCTTATCATCACTGTCACTCCTATACCCATAAGCGTGCTTCAAAACGCGATATGGAGCTACGAGATGGTGATTAATAACCTTATCTTTCCCGATCCAATCAAGCCTAGGCATAACTAAAACTGTTTAATATCCCGTGGGATTTTCTTGAACACGATATTATTCTTTAGCATAAACTCTTCGGAAAGAGTACACGTGTCGGCATATATAACATAGCTGTCTGCTTTTTCTTCGATGATGCTTAGCGTATCATAGTTCAAGACTGTCAGTTCGTTGGGTTTGTAGTAAAAATAAAACCCAGTATTGTTAAAGCAATCTAATAAATAACTACCTGCCTTTCGCACTTTATTAAGAGGGGAACGCGTTTCTGAATAATATATAAATTCCCGAATCTTTTCCTCTGGTATGGAATCCCTTAAATTACCTTCGGAATCAAACAAGGTTTCACCCAGTTCATAGAAAGTGAACCCACCCAGGGTTCCGGGAGCGGCATTCTTGCCCTCGCCATATCCTTCTATAGCCCTTTTTACGCGTTCCGCCGTGACGTCCTTCGCAAAGTCGCCCATTTCGATTAAGACAAACTGGCGATGCCCGCCATCTTCAGCATTTAGTTTAAGAGTGGCATGGCCTGTTGTGCCCGATCCAGCAAAAGCGTCTAGAACGATTGATTCTTTGTTAGATGCGACTCTAAGGACCTGCTCTATAAGAGATGTTGGTTTGGGCGTATCAAATAGCTTCTTGCCGAAAATCGCCTTGATTTCTTTCATCGCAGCATCTGTATGACCGACTTCTTCATATCTCCATAGGTTCGTCGGAACACGGCCGTCGGTTTGGTCAAGATACGTTTTTCTGGCGATGCCCCCCTGGCCCTTATTGGTGAAGAAGAATTTGGGCCACCTTCCGCGATCGTAAATCTCCTGCGCGTGTTTTTGTGCTACTTCGAGGGGTTGAACAAGAACGATGCCCAGAACTCCCTTGCGAACTTCGTCCGCCGGGACGCCACACACCTTTGCTCGTTCTTCAGCGTCATCCAAATCTTCTAACTTATACTCTCCCCATTGCTGCATCTGAGCTAGCATCTCGGATTGTTTTAATGGCCAGCATGCTCCGTTGTAGGGATATATCATCCTCCCCGTGAATGGATGTTGAATAGCGTACACCATCCCTTGGTGAGTAGCCGCGCTTGGCGCAAAGGCGTCACTAGTTCTCCAAAGAGAAACATCATTATCAGGATTCTTGTATAACTTATTCATCTTCTCCGTGCGGGGAAGTTTATTGGGGCTCCAATTGGGATTAGAACTATAAACCAGGATGTGCTCTGCCTCGCTGCTAATGCCCTTGGCGTCGTTCCTTGGGGAATATGTCCTTTGCCACGAAATATTAGCTACAAAGCAGTTGGAGCCAAATATTTCATCGCAAATGGCCTTGAGGTTGTATAATTCGTTGTCATCAATAGAAATGAAAACAACTCCTTCTGCGGACAGCATCCGGCGAATAAGTGATAAGCGGGGATACATCATGCATAGCCACTTGTCATGGCGGCACAAGTCCTCTCCTTCAGCGCCGACAGCCTCTCCAAGCCATTTCTGGATCTTGGGATCGTTCACGTTATCGTTATAACACCAACCCTCATTGCCAGTGTTGTAAGGTGGGTCCAGATACACGACATCAACCCTTCCTTCAAACTTTGGGAAAAGGGATTTCAAGGCGACTAAATTATCACCATGGACAATAATATTGTCTGTGGTATTTCCTTCCTTCGAGTATGAAAATACTTTATTAAGGACCTGAAAAGGGACATTAGAACTATAGTTGATAACCTTATCTTTTCCGATCCAATTTAGAGATGGCATAAAACTAAATATTAATGACGTCAAATATAAAAATATTTGTTCTCAAAATCAATAATTGCGACGATAATTGTCAAAAAAATGCCGGATGCCGTCAAAACTACCCGGCAATGTCCTTGATTGAATAACAAGGCAAAAAGTATCAAGGTCTTTTTATCACATGCGCCCGGCCCTCCTTATAGTCCAGTAGATTGGCCAGAGCATCCTCGTGCTTCTTTACAAGTGTTCTGTGCCTGCCGGCCTTGCCGCGCTTGATGTTCTGTTTCAAATCACGAATCTTAACCTTGATGGCGAGGTCGTTTCCGGAGAACCCGATCTTGGCGATATAGTCATCATAGGACACCGAATGCTTGTTATGGGTGAGCAGGCCGACAGCTTCTACCACCTCGTCGGAATATCCATAGGTACGAAGATCGTCGAGCGTAGTAGGGGAGTCCTCGA
>Ga0247611_10007516_pt1 | contig 13655 bp, 1 predicted proteins | sample 177DNAGHGhighgp2_FD_192422 | JGI IMG/M metagenome (GOLD analysis project Ga0247611, IMG submission 192422) | Sheep rumen microbial communities from Palmerston North, Manawatu-Wanganui, New Zealand - 1770 DNA GHGhigh gp2 | ecosystem: Host-associated > Mammals > Digestive system > Stomach > Rumen ...
GGGATTGGGGATTGGGCCCAATCCCCAATCCCCAATCCCCAATCCCCAATCCCCAATCCCCATTTGTAAGTAGTTATTTCCTATATTCAAAAAAATTATAAAAATAATTTTATTTTGTTTTTAAATTTAAATTCATCATTTTTATTTAAGATTTTATCAGTTTTTCCTTCTTATTTTCCTTTGGTTTTGTATTCTTGGATAATTTTCTTCATCATTATCCTCTTCATCAATTACAATTTCTTTTTCATCTTCAGCTTTTATTTTTTCATAAAATTTAAAACTTTGTCCAACTGTTAGATTTAAATCTTGAAGAACGTTTGAAATTAATTCATCCAAATTTGGTAATTTTCCAATTTTTTCTTCCCATAAATCAGGTCTCTTTAATTGAGGTAATAATAGACTATTTGGAATAATGCTATCTTCTCTTTTATTTCCAACCAAATATCTAGAAATAAATCTTCTAACTGCTGCAGCTAATTCTTTAATTTTTATAATATTATTAACATTATTATTGGTCAAGAAATTATTATCTATTTTTTCATTAATTTCATTACTAATTTCTTCCTTATATTCATCTTGAAGGGTTTTGCATAAATCATTAAAACATAAATGTTCAAATAAGAAATATATTCCCATTATTTTATCAGCTGTAAAATCTTGACCTTTATCTGTTAAAAATTCTATAAATCTTGGTTCTATTCTTAAATAATTTGGAAAGTTAATTTCACTTATTTTTTCTTTTTCATCCAAATTATTATTTAATAAATAGAAGATAATTAATTGTATTGTTCCATAAACTTGTTTATTATGATTTCCATTATTATTTTTTACAAAATAATCTTTTATTAAGTTTTTTTCATTTTCACTTAAATCTGTTTGCTTATATTTTTTATAGAATTGTTGTAAAACATCAGATTTTCCACCATTGAAACCTTCTCCCCAATAAGAGACAAATTTTAAATTATTTTCATCTTCGAACAAGCATTTTCCAGGCAATAATAATTTTGCTAGCTCATCTTCAATTGTTTTAGTTTCATATTTAAAGGAATTATAATTTAAATAATTAATAGTTCCATCCTTTTCAAAAATGTCCCTTCTTGAAAATGTATACATTAATTCAATAAAATCTTGATAATATGAATCATTAAAGCATTCATTAATTAATAAAGTTTGATTTAAATTAGCATCTTGAATATTAATTTTTTTATTCATGTTATCAATGTAAAATTTTAGATTATCTTTCTGACAGCCATTTTTAATTATGAAATCTAAAAATTCATTTTGCCAATTAATAAAATTCTGATATGCTGATGCTAAATACATCCCGTATCCTTCCTCATTAATGTCATTTAAGAAGTATGCTAATTCTGTTTTTTTAGTAAATATCTTTTCTTCCTTAAGTTTATGGAATTTAAATTGGAGAGCTTTGCTTTTAACTTTTTTCCATGATATCAAAAAGTTTTTAATTTTTCTGTCTCCGAATTGATCTAAAAGATCTTGTTCTTCTTCCAAAGTTTTACTCTTTGCTTCTTCTCTTGTTATTTTGAATGAATAATATTGGATCAAATAATTACTAAATTCATTAATATATGAAAGATATGTTAGTTTTTTTGCATCTGAATTATTATCAAATAAATATTTGAATAATAAAGGAAATTCTTCTTTACATTTTTCTTTAGGCTTTAGGATTTCCATAAAATCATTTTTTGATCTATATTTTGCATAAGTAAAATATTTTAATAATGGATAATCTTTATATTTTTCTTCTGTAGGCGATTTTTCTTCAGATATAATTTCTTTAATAATGCTACTTTCTTCATTACTATAATCTGAATTAATTATAATATTAGTAAAGTCAATGCCATTATTTTCATAATTAAAAGATAGCAAATTATCCCAACTTTTACCCATTATATTATAAAATAATTTAAAAATATAAATCTTTAAAACATTTCTAAATTTATCATTTTGATTATTTCCCTTAATTATTTTCATAATTTCATCGGTGTTTCGAACAAATTGATTTTTTTCATATATAAAAGTAATAAGTTTATTCAAATATATTTTTATATAAGAAATTGCATATAATTTGCATAAATTGTAGTTTTTTATATCATCTTTTTCAATTTCATTATTTAAAAAATTATCTAAAAATGAAACACATTGATTGAATATATCAAAAGATAAATTATGGATGATTAAAGTTTCATTTTCTTTTTTATCCTCTATTGATTGGAAGTATAATTCAAACTTTGGCCTAATGCTTTCATTCCTGTAATCTAATTTTGGTATTCTCTCAAAAAAGTTAAGGATTTTATATTCGAAAATATTCATTATAACATGCTCTAAAAATTCTTTGTTGCAATTTTGATCTATAAATTTATATAAAGAATTTTGATTTTGTAAAATTTTATCTAAATTTTCTAACATATTTTCAGGAGAAATATCAATAGATATTATAAATTTGAACAATTGATTATTTTTATATATAAATTCATTTTTATTCATAATAATTTCTAATAATTTTGTTCTAAATGACTCATTAGTTACTTTTATAAATTCATTTTTAAAAATAGTGGACATTATATCATTAAACGATTCATTTTTTCCTATTAAAGTTTCTAAAGTATTATATAAATTTTCAAAACTTTCAATTAATTTATTTTCATTTTCTTTATCTTCATTTAAAAGATCTGTTTCAAACGAAAATAAATTAATTATTTTTGATATATTTTCTCGAGTTACCATTTTATTTGGAATAAGAAAATCAGTTATTTTTATTAATTCTTGCAAAGAAAAGGCTTCTTTTGAATATAAATCAAGATTTGCCTCAAGTTTCAAAGCTAATTGTAAAATTTCTTTATTAACATTTATTAAGGCCTCAAATTCTTTAGAATTTTCGATTAAATTAAGATAAACTTTTTCATTTGAAGTAATAACTTTTAAAATTGATTCCATTCCAAAGAAAAGTGTCTGATTTACTAAGGAGGTATATTCCTTACATCTTTTTGAATTTTCATATTTTATTTTTTTATTATTAATTATTTCATTTACTTCTTCAAATAAATTTTCTATTATTGAATTTAATTTTGAAAACATTTGTAAAATAATTGAAATATTTGTTGCATAAAATTCTATCCAAATAATAGTACTTATAGTTTTTTCCAATTGATCATATTCTTTAAATTGTTCATTAGAATCATTTCTTAATTGAATCATTAATCTCAACATTTTTTTAACTGATTCAAAGTTTATATTATCTTCACCTTTTCCTTCTTTCTCATTATTAAATTTATTCAAATATTTGTCAATGAATATAATATAATAATCTTCTAAAAATAAGTCAAAGAATTGATTTGAATTTTCATTATCAATAATTCTTGATAATAAATTATTTTTATTTAATTCTATAATTATTGGCTTATTATATGAAGCTAAATTCTCTTTATATAGATTTATTTTATTATTTATATCTTCTTCATCTATATTTGATCTTAAAGAATTTTCATTAGATTTATATTTACTGAAAAAATCTTTTTTGAATTGTTTTATAATTGATTCAATGATAGATTTCATTCCTGGTAATTTAAATCCAAAAATTATTTCCAATTCATTATTTCCAGGATTTTCAACAACATTATCTTTTATGTGATTATCATTAAAATTAAATTCTTCTAAATATATTTTTCTTGTTTTAATTAAAATTTTTTTAATTGGCTCAGTTTCTAAGAATGGTATATCTTCTTTTTTATTTTCATCTTCTTCTTCTAGTTGAATGATATTTAATGATTCTTTTTTTTCAATATTTATTAATTCCTTCACTGATAATAGAGAAGAAAAATACTGTTCTTTCTCTAACTTATAATAAAAATTATTTAATATTTTTGAATAAGAATTTGATAAATGTCTTCTTATTACATTAATCATATCAATATCATCTGATGTTATAGAATTTTCAGATTCAAGAATCTTAAGAATGATATTTTCTTCGGTAGACATTTTCTTCTCTAAGCATTTATTTATTTCATCTCTTAATTCATTATCATTTTGTATAAGAGATATTAAATTATTAGCATATGATTCTTTATTTAATTCTCCCAAAGAAGAAGATATTTTATATTTTATATAACTTAAAGTTGTATAAATATTTTCTCTCAATTCAATATCTAAATCCAAGCAATTTTTATAAAGTTCTAAACTATTTGATTTTAATAAATCATCTAAACTAAGTCTACTATCTCCATTTAAATTATCAATAAATATTTGATAATATTCTGACAAAAGTGAAATTGTTTCTTTTAGAATTTTTTTATTGATAATTTCTTGTTGTTTTTGAGTTTTATTCTCTAATTCATCTATTTCTGAATTATAAATTCTTTTCAAGTAAACTATAAATACAAATGCCTTTTTATTTTCTTTATTTTTTTTTTCTATTAAATATTCATTTTCTTTATTTTTAATGAAAAATCTAATATAATTTAAAAATTTCCCTTCTTCAGCCTTAAATTTAATTATGCACAATTTATAAACTTCATTAGTTAAAAAGAGATCAATATTTTTCTCAAATTCATTTTCAGAATCAAAAGAACTTATTTCTAATTCCATTATATTTACATCTTTATTAATTTCTTTATCACTTAAATTTTTATTTTCAAAACCATTAAAATCTTCAATAACATCTAAAATATTACTGTAAGTGTATACAATATTTTTCATATTATCCATTTTTTCTAAAAATTTTTTTAAATTTCCATGTTCACCTTTTTTATATTCTTTCATCACTTTATCTGTAAGTTCAGGATTATTTTGTTGAAAACCATTAAACCTTTGAATAAGCAAGATATCTTGTGGTAAGATCAGGCTAATTTTTTTAAATACTTCTTCTTCTAAATCTTGGAAATTTACTCCTTTTTGTTTACAATCATATATTATTCCTAAAATTTCTTCTGAATTCAAATTAGGTAACATCTTTTGGAAATTATAATTTAAACCTTTGAAATCTTTTCCATTATATGAACATGAAATCATTTTTTCTATATTTTTGCATATATTTTTGGAAATATCTATTAAATTTTTTTCCTTTTTTATAAGATATTCAAATGAAAGTATATGCTTTTCAAATCTATTCAAGAAAGGAGGCTCTTCTTCATCTATTTGATCTTCATCTACACTTACAATACATCTAAATTCTTTATGAACAAAAGAAAAAGCATTTGTAGTTGAACCAATTGCAATACGGGCATAATTTTTCTCACTTACTTTAGTGAAATTTTGGTTGAATAAATCATATAAAGCTGGATAAACAGATTCTAAATTGTTCAGAATTAATACTTTCCCTTGCTCCATATGTAATTGGACTTTATTTAAAATCTTTAAAATATATTCCTCACTTTGAAGATCCTTTTTAAATTGGCTTCCAATATAGAAACTTGAATCTTTATTTAATTTTGATATAATTGAAGATAATAAGAAGATGCTAACTGAAGATTTTGAAGTCACAAGCAAATATCTACTATTAATATCCAAAATATTTTCACTTATTCTTTCCAAAACATCATAATATCCTCTATATACACTATTAGGATACATTTTATTAAAATCTTTTTTAATTACTTCTAAAGAAGTACTTTTATCTGGATCTTTAAATTGCAATCCACCGAAGTTTCTTTCAATACTATTAATTCCTATTCTGTTCAAAACATTTGGATCAATATCTCTTTCTCCTAGGCTAATCATGCTCCTTGATGAATTTTTAATCAAATGATAAAAATCTCTATTTCCATGGAAATCTTCTTTTCCATCTTGATTATGAAAATCTTTAAGATATTTCTTATAATTATAATATATTAATCCTAGATTTTCATAAAAAATAGTATAATCTTTAGCTAATTCAGCATCATAAGATTGTCCTATAGTTAAAGAAGTTTCTTGCACGTCTTTTTTTGATGGTTCAGGGATAGATAAATACATACCACGATTCATTTTTGAAGCATCTAAAGCCCAGTTAGATATGCCTATAAAAGCAACTTTTTTATCTCCTTCATTAAGGTCATATTCCAATTCTGAATGTATTACTTTAAGAGGATTATTTGGTGAGTGTTCTGCAAGACCCATTTCATCGAAAAAAATCATTGAAATATTAGTTTTTTTATCTTCTTCTTTCAATCTCTTTAAAGCTCTTCTTGCTTTTTTAAAAACATTTTTAACACCTTCTGAAGTGCTCCCCATTGATCCTTGGAAAGAATTTAAAATTATTTTAGGCAAGCCTTTAAATAGAGGATTTTTAGATTCCTCTCCTTTCATCGCTTTATTAATTAATTGAACACTTAAAGATTTACTACAACCTGGTTTACCAACTATAAATATAGGAACTTTTGTATTAATAGCAACAAATAATGAGAATATGTTGTCTTTTAAAGCCCTATTTTTTGCAATACCTTTTTCTAATTCAATATTTTCAATTATATATGTCTCTTCTTTTTCTGGTAATTCAAGAAAATCATTATAGTTTTTATGATTAGAATTATTATATTTTTTTATCACATTTGTTAATTCTTTTTCTAAAGCTTTTCTTGTTTTATGATCTGGGACACGCAAATAATAGCAATTGAAAACTGATAATATGATTGAATAAAATTGTAAATCAATTGAATTTAAATTTTCAAAAAATTTTTTATCTGTTGATTTTCTTTTTTCTAAATATTTAAAGAAAAATTCATAAAAAATAATAAATCTTCTTATTTCTCTTAAAGAAACAGAAGATATATCATTTTTATTTCTTATAAAGTTTTGAGCAGTAACTATCATATCTTTTGCAAACTGATGAATAGATATAAATTTTGGATTTTTTTCTATTTCATCATCTCCTTTTTTTAGATTATCATTTTCATTTTTAGAAAATGTATTTTTAATAGGATCTAAAATAATACTTTCAATATATTTTTCTTCATCTTCTTTTTTTAAATTTCCAAAATCAAAAACGAAATTTAATAATGAATGAGGTAATGGATTTACAGTATATACTAAATTACTATTTGCTGATTTATTCATTCTTTCTATTTCTTTTTGATTTAAATGTTTTTTTTCTTGATGTGCATCTTTGACATTAAGCCCAGCATTTTTCATAATATTTTTTTTCCCTCGTCTATAAGGATTACAAGCTGCAATAAACACTATATTAGAAGGAAGAGGATTTCCTTGATATGTATGCTTGCACATTATTTCACTAATTAATCCCATTGATTTGCATGTATTAATTTCATCCAAAAATACCCATAATTTTTTTTCACTATAAAATTGACCTTTAATTAATTTTTGTTTTTTTTTATTTTCTTTTTCCTGTAATTTTTTTGCTTGCTTAATTACTTTCTTTTCAAGGAAATTAATAATATCTTGATCATTTATACCAGCATGAATGTTTAATATTTTCATTTTTTTTGCCGAACCATTATTTAGCAATTCTGATAACTTTCTAATAAGTGATGTCTTACCACATCCTGTTTCTCCCATCATTATAACTGGTATATTTGCTCTTATTCTCAATAGAATTAAAGCCATCTTTACAAAATTATCAGCTGTAAATACATATTTTTTTGCAATCTCTTCCAATGATTTTTTTTGAAATTTTTTCTTATTATTTTTATCTCCCTTTTTTTTTATAACTTCTCTATTATAATCTTCTTCTTCATCTTCTTCTTCTTTATCTTCCTCTTCCTCTTCCTCTTCTTCTTCCTCTTTTTCTTTGTTTTTCTTTTTTTCTTTGTTTTTCTTTTTTTCTTCTTCAACCTCAGCATCAGTAACGGGATTTTTAATACCCAAGATTTCTTTTAATTCTTTAAGGAATTCATTTTGTTTAAAATGTATATAATCAGGTAAACTTGGAATAAAATCTTGTTGTTGAGCTTGTAATTTTTTGAATCCTAATAAACTTTTGTATTCTGGGTCTTTTGGAGGTTTATTTGTGATAATACTAAAGAGTTGGCTTTCACCTTCATGGAAAAATATTAAAGAAGGATCTATTTTATCAAAAGAAACAACTTCATGCTCTGTATTAGCCAAATCTTCCATTCCCTTTTCATTATCTTTATTCTCATCATATTGACCGAATAAATAATCATGTGTTTTTTTTTGGCTTTTTACAATTTTTATGAAGGCTCCTTCTGTAAAATGTTTAGTAATTTTTATAAAACTTTTTATTGCAAATTCTCTTATTTTACTTTTTACTAGTATCAATGAATCTGCCTCCAAATAGAAATTTCTACCAAATTTACTAAATTGTTCTGCTAAAATATCAATGAAAGATTTTATTTGATAATAGTTAGGGGCTTTTATAGTATTCTTTATCTCATCGAAAATTAATTCCTGGCATTCTTGTTGACTTAATGTAACAGCATCTTGCTTTGTTTTATATTTTACAAAATTATCAGGGGAAATTTTATCAAAATATAAATCCTTTTCATTTATAATGTTGTTTTTTAAAGCCTTTAAATAATTTGCGACAATTTGGACGTTAGAATTTACATCATTCTCTACAATTAATGGAGCTAAATTATTAATGGATAATTTTGTAACTTTAAATAGAGTTAAAATTGGGAATTTTTGAAGAAAATCAATAAATCCATTTGGAATTTCAATTTTAATATCAATTTCACTTAATAAATAGAAAATATCTTCGTTTTGCCCATATATTTTGGTTATTAATATTGAGAAAAGAAATTCCATCATTAGATCTGTTTGATCAGTATCATAGAGATCTAGATGTAAAACACTATCTTTTGAAATTTTTAAATTTTTTAATCTTGTAACAATATCTTCCCTTTTAAATACTCCTCCTAAAGGGAAATAAATATATTTCTTTTTTTCTTCCTCAACTGAGCATTTAATTACTGTTGACTTTCCAACTCCTGAAAAATCTGATGTAATAATCTCTACATTAGAATCAATTTTTAAATTTTCAAAATCTTCCTTTTTAATATCCAAAATATTTCTATATTTTAATGAATCTAAACTTTTATAAATTTCTGAAGTTCTCGTTGTATAAAGGATGATTAAACAAGAAGTAATATTTTCATAATAATCTGTATATAACCTATTTAATAATTCAAGTAATTTAATTTTTTTATCGAATTCCAATAATTCAATTCCACCTATAATAAAACAAGAGTTATATTCACATAAAATTGCTCTATATAAAAAGCATGTTAATTCTTCATTTGTAGTTTCTTTATTGCATAATAAGACTGTTTGAGCAACTGGATTATTTTCTGTGAGATATTTATATATTTGGAATAAATCTTTTTCTAATTTATCGCACAAATATAAATATAATCCTTTATATTGATTTCCTTTTTTCTTAATTAAAGTTTCTTCATAAATACCTTCTATATCAGGCTTTCCATCTTTTTGTTTCAATATTTCTTTTAAAAACCTTCCTATATTTTCAATCATATCTTCATATACGTTTTCTTGCGATTTATAGGAAAATTTACTAATATCATTTTTAATTATATTATTTTTTAAAAGCATTAAAAAGGGAGATAATTTATCTTTATTTATTTTTTCTTCTTTTAAAATATTATATATCAAGTTGAATTGTCTTCCATAAAAAAATCTTATTAATGGATATGTTTTATATGCTATTATTTGAGCCTTTCTCAAATGTTTTAAAGTAGATATCAATTTCATTAATGCTTTTTGATATTTTCTTTTTTCTCTTTTCTCTTCTTCTTCTTTGTTTTCTCCTCCTTTTTCTTCTTCCTCTTTTTCTTTTTCTTCATTTTCTTCTTCTAATCCATTAATTTTAAAATTTGATTTATAATCATCAATAATGATTATGACTTCTATTTCTTTTGGATAACCAGCCATATATATTTCTTTTAAAGCATCATGAATATTATTTATTTCTGAAACTTTTTCAACAAATTTTCTAAAGTTTTCAAGAATTTTTGATTCTTCCGCATCATTCTTTACTTTTTTTGTTAATTGAGCACGATCTCTAAATTCTAAAAGTTTGTCTTTTTTAATTTTTTTCCACTCATTTTTTTCATTATAATATTCTCCTTCGAAAAATTTTCCTTTTATATTCTTTAAGGTAAATTTTGATTTTTTACATATCAAATCTATTTTTATTTTTGAAGTTTCTGATTTATTATACCCAGAGCCAAATAAACTTTTAATTTCAGGATAATTATTTATATAATTAGTAAACAATAATTCTATATCATTATTCCCTCTCACTTTTTCTTTAAAGGATTTTATAACATCAATATCAATTTTATTCTTAAATGTTTCTTTATCTCCTAATTCTTTCATAAATAATACACATTTTTCAAGATCCAAAATGTCATTTGCATTTAAAAATCCATTATCCATTTCTCCAGCCAATTCTTGTAAATTACGACAATCTTCCCTATTTCTTTCTAATAAGAAAGTAATAGATTGAGGTTGTTCATTTAATTTCAACAAAATATCTAAATATTTTTTTTCATTTAAATTTTCATTATTATATAACATATCTATTTTAATTTCAAAATTATTTAAAGTAGAAATGGATTTCTCTATGTCTTCCTTTTTATTTGAGGCCTGTAAAGTTGATTTTATCTTTTCGCATTCTTTCCAAAGAGTTTGCTTTTCAAGTTCTAATTTCTCAATAAATGTCATAATTGAATTTGTAACATTTTCTACATCATCTTTTCTAGATAATATTATCAAATCATTTAATACTTCTTCTTCATTTGTAACTTTTATATTTTTTTTCTTTTCAAAAATATTCTTCAAAATATTAATACTATTATTAAGTATTTTTTTCTCTTTTCCTTTAATTGTTTTGAGACACATTTTTAAATTAAATTGATTCAATTTCTGAATTCCATTATCTTCAAATAGAATTGATAATTCATTAAAATTTTTTAAAGTTTCATTTAAGCAAATGTCATCATCTTTAATCAATTTTTTGTTATTTTCAAAAATTGTCATAAAAAAATCGCTTTCACTTATAAAATTCCTATTTAAAGCATCATTTTTATTATCATTAATTAATTTTTCAACATTTTCATTTTTATTCTTGTTTTTTTCATAATAATTTAAACTTCCATTTTTAATTTCATCAATAAATGTTTTTAATGATTTTATATTTTCCTTTTGCTTTTTTTTGAAAAAAATAAGGAAATCTTCTAAAACTATTTTTGAGTCATTAAGAATACTATTAATCTTTGAATAATATTTTTCAATTATATCAAGTAATTTTTTTGCATCTTCTTTTTTATTAAAACTTATATAACATAATCTTTGAAATAATAAATCTTTTTGCTTCTCTTTATTATTCTCTTCATCATTCACCTCATCAGTATAAAACTTACTTATATCTCTATATAATATATCTCCATTAGTTATTTCGCTTTGAATTTTGCTTATTGCAGATACAGCCTTTTCAACATAATAAGTTTCTTGAAATTCTGGCTTTTCTAAAAATTTTTCATTCAATAAGCCTTTAAATAATTTCATTTTTTCACTTTCTTGTAGCTCTAATAATTCTTCTTTTTTAATAATATATTCATCAATATTTTGAAGCATATCTTTTGATAATTCTGGGCAATTTTTAATTAAATATAATAAAGTTTCTGGATTTTTATTTGATTCATTTTTACTAAAGAAATTAGTAATAATGCTTTTAGTATTTGAGCTTATTACATCTTTATAAGTGGATAAAAGTTTTATATATATTTCATTAACTAAATTAACATTGAAATTTTTTTGTAAATTTTCTTTCAAAAAATTTTCTATATTTTCCCTTTTTTGATCAGAAAAAAATAAAAGTAGAATTAAATTATCTTTAAAATTAGGACATTTTTGGGGGTCATAATTTTTTTGCAATTCACAAAATTTTGATTGCATTATATTCAAAGAATATTGATGGTAATCTTGTTGATTTTCGTTTTTGCTTCTATCAAATAATTTAAATAAAATATCAAAATCTTTCATGTCTTTAATTAAATCCGATAATTTCTTTATAAAGTCATAATATTGTTCATTAAAAATATAATTCCAATCTATTGTTTTCCAATTTGAATAAAATTGATCATCAAAAGAATTAATATCTAAACCATTGAGTATATCCAAAGAACGATATATTTTTTTATTAAAATCTTTTGAATTATAATATTCATCTTTTTTAATAAATTCTAATATATCATTATTTTTAAAAGAATGATCTTTTGAAAGTTTTAAACCTGTATTATGAATTATTTCATTTAATTCTTTTATTTCAAATTTATTATCTACATTGTCTTTCATAAATTTAACTATATTTTTAATATATATTAAATTTTCAAAATTTTTGTCTTCATAAAATTTAATATATTTCTTTAATAAAGGAACTTGAAATAAAAAGAACAAATTTTTATTACTTTCTTTTTCTAGTTTAACTAATTCTATATATTTCTCATATATTTCTTTTAAATTGTCATTTTCACTAAGTTCAATTATTCCTTCAATATTCATTTCAGCTTTTGTTTTATTTTCTTCACTTGAATAAATATCGCAAAAAGCATTAAACTCATCAGAAATAATGGAAATCAATTCCAAAAGATTGGTAACTTTGTATTTTAAAAATAAATTTAATAACTCAATTGATTTAATGCTATTCAGTAAATTATGGATTTCTTCCTTTGTTAATTCAAAATTAATAAATATATCTTTTTTCCTATCATTCAAAGATTTAATAATATAATTTTGAATGTTTTCATCTTTATTTAAAAATAAGTTGGGTAATTTATTACGTGCAAAATTATAATAAAAATATATAATTACTGTGAATAATCTTATTCCATTTGTTTCTTTACTTTTAATATCTTTTATATTATCTAAAACTTTTTCTGGTTTTCTTTCAAAAATATTTATAATATTTATAGCTATTTTTATTTTTTCAGGGCTTATTTCCCCTAATTCTTCTATTTTTTCAGGTTTAAAGGCAGCTAAATGAACTTGAATAAGAGAAGTAGCAAAACATTGCAAAAAAATCATTAAATAAAATGAAAATTTATATTTTTTTTCTTTTCCTAAAAATAGTAAATGGGTAGATAATATTAAATCAGTATTTTCAAAATCTTGCTGTTTGATTTTTAGTTTTTTTAAATAATTTGTATACATTTCAAATTGCTGCTCATGACTGAAAATAAATGAAGTTGGAGGCTCTTTTGGTTCTGAAGTCTTTGTAGGTTCAAAAATTAAATCATAAATATAATTATCTCTACTTGCATCTTGGATAATAATTTTTTTTGAGAAAGTTTCACCTTTATCATTTTTAAGATTAATTGTTACATCTAGTTTTTTCTTTTTTTTTATTTCCAATTTAAATCTATAGAAAGAGCATTTAAATTCAACTCCCTTATCACTTTTATAATTAGTTTGAGGAATTTCTTCTAAGCTATTGATTTCATTTGAATTATTTTCTAAAGATATTGTAGCATTTTCATTAATAATATGATTTTCAATAAAATAAACATATTGAAAATCTCTATTCCTTTTCTTTTCCTCTTTCATTTTAGAAATAAGTTAATTTTTGATTTTTATATTAAGATATAATTAATTATTTTTTAAAAATTATTATTTTTTGAAATTAATAATAAATATTTTGAATATTCATGGGGATTGGGGAT
>Ga0247611_10007517_pt1 | contig 13653 bp, 19 predicted proteins | sample 177DNAGHGhighgp2_FD_192422 | JGI IMG/M metagenome (GOLD analysis project Ga0247611, IMG submission 192422) | Sheep rumen microbial communities from Palmerston North, Manawatu-Wanganui, New Zealand - 1770 DNA GHGhigh gp2 | ecosystem: Host-associated > Mammals > Digestive system > Stomach > Rumen...
AAGACTTGAACATTCATCTTGACTTCTTGACTTTTAGATCAAAAAAGTATAATAAAATCAATACTTTCTGGCAAGTCAAGATGAAATCAGTCATCTTGAATTAAGTTGACTTTATCTTGACTTTTCGGATAGTTTCCGCTTGCCAATAAGTCCACTGCATACTCCATAACCTTATTCACGCCCTCATCATTTAAGGCCATCAGAGTTTTGGTATGGTCAAAATATCTTCCTTTAATAAATCTCCCAGCAAGCAATGAATCAAGCTCAACTTCCTCAGCAAAAATAAATACTATGGGCGATAAATCGAAATACTCAGACAAAGTTCTTATCGTATCCATCTTCAAATTACTAACTGCGCCTGACTCATATTTTTGAACACTGCTCAGATTGACTCTTAATACTTTGGAAAGATCTTTTTGAGTAAGATTATTTTCAGTACGTAAAAATTTTATAATATCTCCTGCGTGCATTTTCCATCACCTCCAGTTATTTACAGGTTATATAAGCTATTATACGTAATATACACGACCGCGTACAGTAATTTTTTTCCGTTTTTGGATATTGTCAAATCTGCCAGAAGCAACCTATAATGACATTACGAAGCAATCAGAAAACTGTTTGCGGTAGTAAAATTGCTTAGCGTGACTATAAAAAGTTTGGTTGTTTTGCTAATTTACAAGTGTCTGAAAACGCTGTATAATACTTCCAGCAAATTTGAGGCGGGCACTTATGGAAAGGAGGTGAGCAGATGACAAACACGAACCTTTTGAAAGCCCGTATGGTAGAGCGAGGAGATGGGGATTTTGTTGGGAAGCTTGCGGAATTGCTTGGAATCAGTAGAAATACTGCAAGCAGCAGACTGAATGGAAAGACTCCGTTTGATCAGCATGAGATTTATCTTATTGCTGAAAGGTACGACTTATCTGATGAGGATATTCGAAAAATCTTTGTAAAGGACGATGAGTCATGACAGTTTCAGAATGTGCTAAATTGCTTGGAAAATCGCCTCAATTTGTGAGAATCGGATTGCAGCGCGGAATTCTACCATTCGGGTATGCGATCCAAATGAGCAGCAAATGGACATATCATATCTCAGAACAAAAAGTTTATGAATATTTAGGAAAGGGACAAAAATGAAAAACGCAAGATTTAAGATTGGGGATAAGGTGACGATCCTCGATGGCAGCAAGATCAAAGATTATACCTTCGATTGGGCTGCAGAAATGGCCAAGTATGTAGGACAGACAGCCATTATTAGAGAGATTGTTTCACTTAGATTTGGTCGCTATGCTTATCGTCTTGATGGAAATTCATTCACGTGGGATGAGCGTGGTCTTGCTCCAGTAGATCAGACGGTTCGGGCAGATCAGACAATTGTGATTTATCGCAAAAAAGGTGATGTCATCGCTTTGGATAAATCTACTGGTAAATCTGCTAAAGCTACTTGCAGCAAGGATGATACATTTGATTTTTACGTAGGTGCAAAGCTCGCATTTGAAAGACTCATGAAATTTATTCCTGAGTCTCCTAAGTTCAAAGTTGGTGATAAGGTTATTGGCAATAAAAAAGCAAATGATCGATATACCATTACCAAAGAGGGATGGAGAGGGACGGTCACCGAAGTCTATGATGATGGTTACTTTCATGCCGGAGGTTTCAATCTTGATCCTGAGTATTTTGATCTTGATACCACTCCGGATTATTACAGCGGCAAAGTAGTTTGTGTCAAGGCAGCTTGCGGTTTTACGAAGGGAAAAATTTATGAAGTTAAGGACGGCAAACTGGGAGATGATGATGGGGATATCAGACCTTCATTTTGTTTTCTTAGATCCTTCGACCATATGACGCGCGTATTCGCTGCAGAATTCCTTGAGGTGACTGAATAATGGAGCTTTATGAGCATCAAAAAGATGCTCTGAGCAAAACGCAAGGATTGGATCATGTCGCCTATTACCACGACATGGGGCTCGGAAAAACATTCACCGGATCAGAAAAGATGATGCAGCTCAACGCAAAGGTCAATTTACTGGTTTGTCAGAAATCAAAGATTGATGATTGGTGTGAACATTTTCTTAATAATTACGAAATCGGGGTTTATAGGTTAACTGATAAAAATGGTGTAGAAACCTTTATTTCGTCATTAAACCGGATGCCACACGGAAAACGAGTCGGAATCATCAATTATGATCTTGTTTGGAGGCGGAAAGACCTTCTCCAACTGAAAGACTTCACCTTGATGCTTGACGAGTCTTCGCTGATCCAAAATGAAACGGCGAAGCGGTCAAAATTCATTTTGAAGATGCAGCCCAAAAATGTGATTCTCTTGTCTGGTACGCCAACCGGAGGAAAATATGAACGGTTGTGGTCACAAATGAAGTTGCTCGGTTGGGATATTTCAAAAAAATTATACTGGTCACACTATATCAATGTGGAATATCTCGACACGATGGGAGGTAAGTCAATACCCATTGTAACCGGCTACAAGAATGTGGATCGACTCAAACGGAAAATGATCGAACATGGCTGTCAGTTCCTTAAAACTGAAGAGGTTTTCGATCTTCCGTCTCAGACATTCCAAAAAGTAAAGGTTGATACAACCAAAGAATACGAAAGATTCAGAAAAGATTCGATTGTTAAGATGAATGATATAGAGCTTGTTGGTGACACCACTCTCACCAAAATGCTTTATGAGCGACAGCTTTGTGGAATGTATAATGCCAATAAGCTTGCAGCATTTCGTGACCTGGTTGAAAGTACGGACGATAGATTGATAGTTTTTTACAACTTTACAGCCGAACTTGATGCCATGGTGAAGATTGCCGAAGAGTCAGACAAGCAGTTTTCAGTCATCAGCGGAAGCATAAAAGCGTTAAATAATTATGAGGAAGAAAATAACTCAATCACTTTTGTGCAATATCAAGCCGGTGCCATGGGTCTGAACCTTCAGAAAGCCAACAAGGTCATCTATTTTTCGCTTCCACTATCGTCAGAATTATTTGAACAATCGAAAAAGAGAATCCACCGTATTGGTCAGGAAAGACCGTGTTTCTACTATCTGCTGATCTGTAGAAATTCCGTGGAAGAAAGAATTTTGAAAGCATTAGAAATGAGAAAAGACTACACGGAAAAACTTTTTGAAAAAGGAGAATAGCATGTTCGAAAAAGTGAATCCTTCGCATCCTGACAAAATTGCCGATCGCATTGCTGGGGCAATCGTGGATCTTGCCTACTCAAAGGAAGAAAACCCAAAGGTTGCCGTTGAAGTGCTGATTGGTCATGGTTACTGTTTCATTATCACTGAATCATCTGTCTGGTTTTTGACGAGTGAAATTCAACGAATCGTGAAAAGAGTTACTCAGGATGATAGTATCAGGGTCGACTTCATTCAGCGGAGACAGGACGAGTTTCTTGCTAAAAATCAAGAAGATTCAATCAAATGCGGCGATAACGGGATATTTAAGGGGATGCCTATTACGCCAGAACAACGAATTTTGAAAGGAGTCGCAACAGCGCTTTACGAGAATTTCCCGTTTGATGGGAAATACATTTTGGCTGACAATGAATTGATCATATGCCAGAGCAATGCTTCGGCTAAACAGATTGCTGATATGTTTGACGTGTTCCCATATAGACTGCATGTTAATCCTTTGGGAGATTGGACTGGCGGAACAGACGTTGACACCGGTGCAACAAACAGAAAACTCGGCTCAGATATGGGCTATGCTGTGACGGGCGGAGGACTGCATGGCAAAGATCTTTCAAAGGCTGATGTATCAGTAAATATTTATGCTCATCTCAAAGCCCAAGAAACAGGGAAACCTGTTGAACTGCATTGCGCCATTGGTGATGATGTTGTAGACGGTATACCGTATTCCGAAATCGTTGACATTGCAAGACAATACATTGAAGATGTTGGAGGTTTCGAAAAGTTTGCTGAATGGGGTTTGATATGAAAAGAAAGATCATTGCAATTCTTGCGATAGTAGGTTTCATAATTGTGCTTGGCACAGCAGGAGCAAGCGATTATTGGGGCGATCAAATACCGTTCAGTACAGTCATTATCCAATGTGCTATAGGCGCTGCTTTCATGATGCCGGCAATCATTTATTGCATCAGAGATGAATTGAGGTGATTGTGTGCGCGAAAAACAGTTCGAAACCCAAGTAAAAGACTTCTTGAAAAAGGAAGGATGCTGGTTTCTGAAAACTTGGTCAAATGGCATTCAGCGTCAAGGCGTTCCGGATCTTTTGATTTGCTGTAATGGGTATTTTGTCGGTGTAGAGCTGAAAGCAGAACATGGTGAGCCGTCTGATCTTCAGATTTGGAACATTGAAAAGATCAGAGAATCTTGCGGATTTGCATTTATCCTATATCCTTCAGGTTTTGAGAGATTCAAGGAATTTATCATGCAATTAAAGCATGAAAAATATAGCAAAGAAACGGAGGTGATGATGAAATGAGTACATTATATGAATTGACAGGATATTACCAAGAATTGTCCGTAATGCTTGATGATCCTGAAACAGATCAAGAATCTTTCCTTGCTGCACTTTCCGCAATTTCCGATGAGATCGAAGTCAAGGCCGACAATTATGCGAAGCTCATCCGGAATATGGAAGCAAGCGTTGAATCGATTGCCGTCGAACAAAAACGCCTTGCAGCAAGGAAAAGCACGCTTGAGTCAAGCATAACACGTCTTAAGGAAAACCTGCAAGAGTGTATGCTGGCTACCGGAAAACGCAAATTCAAGACGGATTTGTTTTCCTTTAACATTCAGAAGAATGGCGGAGCTCTTCCTGTTGTTGTGGATGTAGAAACGAGCATGCTGCCTGATGACTTTGTGATTGTGACGGAAAAACCTGACTTGAAAGCAATCGGAACATTCCTCCAGACACACCCAGAATGTGAGTGGGCGCATTATGGAGAACGAGGAGAAAGTTTGAGGATTAAATGACAATGACTGATCTTGAAAAAAGAAAAGCGCTGGCTGAGTTCTGTAAAGGGCGCCGCTGCTACAGTGATAAGTGTCCGTTGCGCGGTAAGACTTGTCGGTGTGGATGTGGCACGCATTTTCTTGTCAAAAATTCTTCTGGCAAGTATGAGATGACGGAAGACGAAATCAACGCAGCTTATGCGATTGTATTTCCTGAGTCTGAACCGGTTATGACCGAGCTCGTTGAAGAAGGACCTGATACCCTTATCACTATTGCCATCAGCGGTGAGCGCAAAGTTTCCAATATCGAAATTTATTTCAAGGAGGACTAAAATGGGACAGTTAGTATTTATCATTGGTCGGTCGGGGACCGGCAAGAGCTACTCGATGCGGAATTTTCCGAAAGACAAGTTTGCAGTCATCAACGTGCAGGGAAAGATTCTTCCTTTCAAAGCATCGGGCGAAATTGAAATGACTTCCACAGACCGGAGTGAAAACATTGTAAAGGCGCTTGATATTTATGGCAGAAAATTCAAAAGTATTGTAGTCGATGACTATCAATACACCATGGCCAACGAATTCATGAGACGGTCTGCAGAAAAGGGCTATGATAAATTCACTGAGATTGGCCGGCATGCTTGGGATATCGCGAGCAAAGTGACTGAACTTCCTGACGACGTCATCGTCTATATCATGTGCCATACGGATAAAGATGATGAAGGCAATGAGAAGATCAAGACTATCGGCAAACTGCTCGATGAAAAAATCTGCCTTGAAGGTATGTCGACGATCGTGCTCAAAACTAATGTGACTGATGGTGTTTATACCTTCCTCACGCAGAACAACGGCAAGGACACGGTCAAGAGTCCGGCAGGCATGTTTCCAACATATGCGATTGACAATGATCTTTGGTACGTCGACCAGAAGATTCGCAGCTTCTATGGGCTGGGTGAACATGTGAGCGATGAGGATCTTGCGAAGATGGACGAGACTGCCAAGAATGAAGAAATTGCTAAACCTGAGGAAAGGAAAGCACGGAGGGCAAGACGTGGCGAAGCGAAAGAAGAAAAGCCTGCAGACGCACCTGCGGAAGAAAAAGAAGAAGCAGCAGAAACAGAAAATGCAGAACAAATTGAACTCCCAATGAATGAAGAACCTGAGGAACTTCCTCGCAGAAAAGTACGCGAACCAAAAACAGAAGAAACTCCGACTGAACAGGTTCCTGCTACCGAAGAAAAGCCGAGACGCAGAAGACGCAGGGATGTTAGTGAAATTTCAGATGAAGACGTTCCATTTTAATTCAATAAACATTAAATAAAAGGAGATTAAAAACATGGCAATCGATTTTTCAAAATTTGACTCGCAGGTTGATACCGCAAAACTCGCAAACGATGTTCGCGAAGCTGCAGAAAATGGTGGAGGAGATTTTCCGACAGTTCCCAGTGGATGTTATATTGTTACTCCGGAAAAGCTTGAGCTTGGTGAAACCAAGGATCATCGCCCCATGCTGAAAGGTCAGTTTCGTATTAAGGAAGACGAAGACGGCGACACCACTTATAAAAAGCAGATGCTCTTCTACAACCGCGTGCTCTATGGCACAAGAAATGACGCTAATATGATCGCTTCTGCGGTTGGTTTTCTGAAGTCTCTGGAGCCTACGGACGATGTGGGCCCGATCGTATTTGAATCTTATTCCCAGTTCGCCGACCTTGTTCTTGATGTGATGGAAAATATTGATGGCTCTGTCGAATATCTGGTTGAGTATGATCCCGATGCATTCAACAGCATTCACATTGCCGAAGTGTACGAGCTTTAATATATAAGCGCAGCTGTGCGGGGTAAAAAATACCCCGCACGGTATTACATGGAGGTGATGACATGCTGGACTTCTATGACTTCGAGGTGTTTAAGTATGACTGGCTCGTGGTCATCATCAATCCGATCGATAAAACTGAGACAGTTATTGTAAATGGCCAAAAAAAGCTCGAACAATATTTCCATGAGCATCAGCAGAATATTTGGATAGGGTACAACAACCGCCGATATGACCAATACATTTGCAAGGGAATTCTGTTGGACATGGACCCAAAAGCAATCTCCGATTGGATCATTGTCGAGAATAAACCGGGCTGGCAGTATTCATCCTTATTTAATCAAATAAGTATGATCAATTTTGACGTCATGCTCCGTATGGACACGGGTCTGAAAACTCTTGAAGCGTTCATGGGCAACAATATCAAAGAAACGTCAGTACCCTTCGATATTGATAGAAAATTGACTTCAGAGGAAATTGCAGAAACGGTCAAATATTGCCGGCATGACGTAGAACAGACGATTGAGGTATTCCTGAACAGAAAAGCCGAGTTTGATGCTGCGATGGGACTTGTGAAGATCTTCAACCTTCCATTGGAATACATGGGAAAGACGGGAGCCCAGAGAGTGGCAAAAATTCTTGGCGGTCGTGGTTTGTCCTTCGATGATGAGTTTGAATTCCCAATTGTTGATACCTTGAAGCTATCCAAATATCAAGCGTGTCGTGATTGGTACCGCAAGCCGGAAAATCATGACTATAAGAAAAAGCAAGAAGTTCTTATCGCAGGCGTAAAACATACGCTTGCATGGGGCGGTCTGCATGGAGCTATTCCGAAATATTATGGCGAGGGAATCTACTTGATGGCAGACGTTACTGCGTACTATCCATCATTGCAGCTCCGCTATAAATTCGGCTACCGCAATATGGCCAATCCTGAGAACTTTGAGAAGATTCACAATGAAAACCTCCGCCATAAAGCTACAGGCGACAAGGTTGCAAGGTTACCTTATAAGATTGCAGACAATGCCATCAGCGGACAGCTCAAGGACAAATTTTCTCCCTTGTATGATCCGCGAGAAAATAACGCAATCACTGTCAACGGCCAATTGTTGCTTGTGGATTTGATTGAAAAACTTGAACCATATTGCCAGCTGATCCAGTCCAATACGGACGGTATCTTGCTCAAGCTGCGCTCCATGGCAGACTATGAAAAAATGGACGACATTGTGTGGGAATGGGAGCAGCGGACAGGCATGAGGATGGAGTTCGAAATCTTCTACAAGGTATTCCAAAAGGATGTCAACAACTACCTGATCGTTGGTCCGAAGGGAAAAATCAAGACCAAAGGCGCATACACCAAGGACCTGAGCAAAGTCGATTATGATCTTCCTATCATCAATAAAGCCATGGTTGATTATATGGTCAGCAGTACGCCAATCGAGAAAACCATCGCAAATTGTGAAGAGCTGATCATGTTCCAGAAAGTAGTCAAGCTCTCGGGCAAATATTGGGCCGTGTGGCATAACGGTGATTATACCTTTGAGAAGTGTTATAGAGTTTTTGCTTCAAAATCTAAGAATGATTCGTATATCGGCAAATGCAAGAAAAAGGGGGCGACTATTGAAAAATTTGCAAACACTCCTGATCAATGTTTTATCGAAAATGGTGACGTCAATGGTCAGAAAGTGCCGGCCAAATTAGATCGGCAATGGTATATCAATCTCGCCAAAGAAAGATTATCTCAATATGGGGTGAAATTATGATGCACTCAAACTTGAAAGACGAAACAGGCAATGACTACGGACCATGGCATGTGACGGAGTTGCTGGTTCATCGATACATGAATAATGGTTGTGCACAGTTCAGAGTTACTTGCAGGCATTGTGGTTATAGCAAAGTATACATTGGGAATATTCTGAGATTTAACCATTTCGCCCATCATTGTAAGAGGTGCAAAGGGACGTGAAATCATGCAGCAATTATTTAAGGGTTATGTACCTACCAAAGATAAGAAATGCTTGATGCCGTTCAAAAACAAGCCGTCGTCAGAGTTGCAGACTTATAGGCAGGTACGAAATCTTTCAGAATTTGCAGGCATTCTTGATGATAAGGTCATATTGATCGATGTGGACGACCGTGAACAATCTGAAAAACTCATGCAGATCATTGAAGACTATCAATGCAATTGCAGAGTGTATGAGACTACCAGAGGTAAGCATTTCATTTTTATGAATGTGAATGACCTTGGTGACTTTATAGTCGATAAGTGTGGGATCAATAAGATGCTTGCATGTGGGATAAGCGCAGACATAAAAGTTGGCTGCAAAAACTCTTATTCCATTTTGAAATATGACAACCATGAACGTTCCATCCTATATGACATTGAAGACGATGAGCAATACGAACCGCTTCCTAAATGGCTGCTTCCTATCAATACGAAAACAAGATTCATTGATATGGAGGCAGGCGATGGGAGAAATCAAGCATTATTCAATTATATCTTGACTCTCCAAAGCAGCGACTTTTCTGTAGAAGAAGCGAGGGAAACCTTAAGAATTATCAACAAATACATCTTGTCTGATCCACTCGACGAACAAGAGCTTGAAACTTTATCAAGGGATGAGGCATTTCAAAAACCGATATTCTTTCGGAAAAATTCCTTCTTGTTCGATCAATTTGCCCACTATCTGAAAAATAACAACCACATTATAAAACTGAACGGGCAGCTTCACATTTACAGAGATGGAATCTATGTTGACGGGACGCGAGATATTGAGGCACAAATGATCACGCTTATAAGCAATCTAAGCAAGGCCAAACGGGCGGAAGTGTTGAGCTACATGGACGTGATGATTCGAGAAAATTCACATATGAGCTCGGCCAATTATATCGCCTTCAAGAATGGCGTTTACAACCTTGAAACCGATGAGCTTGAGGATTTTACTCCGGATTATGTCATAACCAATAAAATACCTTATGACTACAATCCAGAGGCTTATTCTGAAATAACCGACAGGACCCTCAACAAATTGGCCTGTCAGGATGAGAATGTCCGGCTGCTGCTTGAGGAATGTATTGGCTATTGTTTTTATAGAAGGAATGAGCTTCGAAAATCTTTCATCCTCACTGGCGAAAAGGAAAATGGTAAATCTACTTTTCTTGCAATGGTTGAAAATCTGCTTGGTCAAGAAAATACGGCATCCCTTGATTTGAAGGAGTTGGGGGACAGATTCAAGACGGCAGAGCTTGTCAATAAGCTCGCAAATATTGGCGATGACATTGGGGATGAGTTTATTCCGAATCCTGCAATTTTCAAAAAGCTGGCGAGCGGCAACCCAATCTCAGTTGAACGAAAGGGGGAAGATCCATTCGACTTTTCAAACTATGCAAAACTTTTATTTTCAGCGAACAATATTCCGAGAATCAAAGATAAATCTGGGGCTGTCATTTCTCGATTAGTGATTATTCCATTTGACGCTCGATTTTCTCCTGACGATCCCGATTATGATCCTTATATCAAATATAAGCTCATTCAGGATGAGCCCATGCAGTATCTCATCAATATCGGAATCGAAGGTTTGAAACGAGTTTTGAAGAATCGCAGATTTACTACATCTGCAAAGGTAGAAACTGCGCTTGCAGAGTATGAGGAAAACAACAATCCTATTCTTCTATTCTTCAAGGAAGAAATCAAAATTGAGAATGAACCTACTAATCTTATTTATCAGAGGTACACGGAATTCTGCTTAGCAAATAGCTTCAGTCCCATGAGCAATATTGAATTTTCTAAGCAAGTCAAAAAACACTTGAACTTCGATATTGTTGACAAAACCATCAGAGGCAAAAAATACAGAATCTTCGTCAAGAAGGAGAATTGATATGCGAATTATGCTCGAAGGTTGCGACGGCACTGGAAAAACCACACTTGCCAGGCTGCTCGCTGATAAGTACAAGCTCGATTTCTGCCACTGCACGCAGAACGATCCGACAGACTGTGAATTTTATATACAGACGGCCAGAAAAAATAATATTATTTGGGACCGTCATACTATCGGCGAATTGATTTATCCTGAAGTTTTTAATAGACCGAAAACATTGACTATTGAAGAGGCATGGTCCATTATTCGTGTTGCAAAACGGTATGGCACAAAAATATTCATATTGACTGCCGATATTGATGATATCAGAAAACGACTGATTGATAGAGGTACTGAAGATCCGCGGGTCTTAAATAAACTTGAATGGATTGACGAGAGATTCAGATATTATGCTATGTCATTCGATTTGCCTTTAATTGATACGACAAAGATGACTCTGGAAGACATTTTTGAGCTTGTAGAAAAAGAAGAACCACCATCTAAATTTATTCATTAAAAAAGGAACAAAATCATGAGTATTTTAGATTATGCATCCCCATTTGCAGAGGCAATTGGTATTACATTCAATAAGGAGGAAAAAGTTATGGCAAAGAAAAAAGAAATTTACAACAAAACCCAATTAACCCCTCAACAGGAATTTGAGCGTCACATTTATCACCGTGACCAATTTGCACACTACCTTCGCTGGACGCATGTTTTGAAGAATGCGAAAATCGGCCAAACGATTCTTGATTTTGGCTGCGGTACCGGTGAAATGCTTGAAGTCTTCTACCGGAACAAATATCGTCCCAAACAGTATTTGGGGCTGGATATTCGCAAGCAGACTATCGACGACAACAATGCCAAGTTTGGAAAGCTCGATTTCGCCGAATTTCGTCAATGCGATCTTTGCCAGGACGAGCTTGACCTTGGTCAGACGTTCGACATCATCACTTGCTTTGAAGTGATTGAGCATATTGGCCATGAGAACGCAGACGCATTCCTTGATAATATTGCTTATCATTGCGACGCAAATACGACCGTCTATTTGTCTACTCCTAATTATGATCCGCAAGTCGGAGCAGCAAACAATCATCTTTTGGGCCCAGACAAAGAGGTTGGGGAATGGGACCATTTTGAATTGCAAGAAAAACTCTCTGAGTATTTTGTTATTGAAAAGAAATATGGAACCTTTGCATCGATGAAAGATTATAAGCAGGATCTTACTGGATGGAGAAAAGAGATGTTCGAAGCTTTGAAAGATTATTATGACACGAATCTCATAGCCAACATTATGGCTCCGCTTGTTCCGGCTGAACATGCTCGCAATTGTCTGTGGGTACTCAAAGTCAAGGAGGATTGAAATGGAGGTTGCAATTAAACTGCCGGATAATTGGGTTGATGAAGTCATTGAACGTCTGAAAGAAGATGGAACACTCTCGCCTGTTGTACGGTGCAAAGACTGCATTCATCTTGGATTCAAAGATTTTTCAGGCATATGCGAAGGCGGTCCAATGTGTGGAATAGTTACTCCTGATGACTATTGCAGTCACGGTGTCAGAAAGGATGGTAAATGATGGGCAGAATCAGCACGAATATAGATGATATCTATTTGACTGTAGCAAAAGATTTGCTCAAGCCAGGAACCCAAAAGGTTGGAGATACGCGAGAATTAAACAATGTGAAGCTCGTCTTGAAAGACATTACTAACAACATTGTGAGCATCAGGGGAATTTCTCCGTCATATCTCTTTGGGGAATTGTTGTGGTATTTCAGTGGGGACAACTCTCTTGATTTTATTTCAAAATTCTCATCGTTCTGGAATCATATTTCGGATGATGGAAAGACGTGCAACAGTGCCTACGGATATTTGATCCAGAGAAAACATGGCTTTGATCAAATGGAGAAGGTATTGACTATCCTGCAAAACGATCCGAACAGCAGACGGGCAAAAATCAATATCAATTTTCCGAATGAAAAAGTCGACACCACGAAAGACGAGCCATGCACAATGAGTCTACATTTTATGATTCGTCAGAACAAGCTGGACTGCACGGCAATCATGAGGAGCAATGACATTTGGTTTGGGCTCCCTTATGACGTTGCATTTTTCACGGAATTGCAAAAATATATAGCAGATAGGCTTGGAATAGGATATGGCACGTATACGCACTTTGCTGTGAGTCTGCACGTCTATGAGCGCGACATTGATAAGCTGTCGAAAATAGTTGAAAATCCGGTAAGCAAGCCGATCGTTTTTGACAGGTCTGGATTCTACAGTAATTTGAGTAAATTGTATGAGGTTGCGATGAATGGAAAAGACGAATTGATGCGCGTGCTCGATTGGGTCAACATTTATCGTGAGGAAAAGGAGAAAAATGATGAAAATTAAGGTCATTGATTTCGGTTACGAAAAGCTGCCTTTCAGAGCCCATAACAATGATGCAGGAGCGGATGTGCACGCTTGTTTTCATGAAAATGTGACAAGTGTGGTTATTGCGCCAGGCGACACGCGAAAGATTCCTCTGGGGTTGGGGTTGTGCTTGCCTGATGGATATGCTGCCTATGTATTTCCTCGGAGCGGTCTGAGCAGTCAGGGAATCACCTGCGAGCTTCCTCCTATCGATTCTGGTTATCGTGGAGAGATTCATGCGATTGTTCACAATGGCAGCAATAAGTCATTCAAGGTCTCTAAAGGCGATAGAATCGGGCAGCTCGTTATCACGCCAATCGTGATTGCTGATTTCGTGACAGATGTTGGAGAAGAACGCGGAACTGACGCATTTGGATCAACGGGCACCTGAAAAAGTCAAGATGAAAAGTCAAGATGAATTTCTTGACTTTTCATCGAAAACTGACTGAAATGATTCTTTTGGAGTGAGAGTTGCGAAAAAAGTCAAGATAAAGTCAAGATAAAGTCAAGATGACTGATTTCATCTTGACTTGCCAGAAAGTATTGATTTTATTATACTTTTTTGATCTAAAAGTCAAGAAGTCAAGATGAATGTTCAAGTCTTTTATAATTAGAAAAATCATTGAAAATTTTTGAT
>Ga0247611_10007518_pt1 | contig 13652 bp, 6 predicted proteins | sample 177DNAGHGhighgp2_FD_192422 | JGI IMG/M metagenome (GOLD analysis project Ga0247611, IMG submission 192422) | Sheep rumen microbial communities from Palmerston North, Manawatu-Wanganui, New Zealand - 1770 DNA GHGhigh gp2 | ecosystem: Host-associated > Mammals > Digestive system > Stomach > Rumen ...
CTCGGTTAGCGATGCTACACAAGTACCCGTACCGGCATCAAACAGTACCGTATAAGGAGCTACTATCCATTGCGCGGTCAGGGTAAGCGAGAGTCTCAAGTCTTGAACCGTCGCCCCTGCGTTGTACAAGGTGCCGTTCTGGTCTTTCCAGTTGGTAAACAGATAACCCTCGCGCGTCGGTGCATCGCAAAGTTTCCAATCGCGTTCGCATTCACCGCCGACTACATTGCCGCAACCCTCTGCCAGCGTACCGCCGTTCGCGTTATAGGTAATATTGACAGAGTAGCAAATACAACTCGGGTTGGTGTTATATACCGTCGTTCCGGCATCGCCTTTGGTGAGCGCCCCTTCTGCCGCATAAGAAGAGAATCGGTCTTTCTGGTTGGTGTTGAACATGAAGTAGCGCCCGCTTGATGAATTGCGAAGTGTAATAGATGTTCCTTCTTCCGTTACCGTCCATTCACTCGCACTTGCCAATTCGGTAGTAAACTTCAATGTGGTATTGTCTGCGGAGTTATGCACATACGTATCATTCTCTCCATGCCAGCAGAGATATTTCTTGTCATTCGAGGTGACAATGCTAAAGCGTGCCGCGTCTGCCGCATCTGTTGAAGCATCCATGTAGGTGTTCGAACCCGTGCGAGCCGCTACATAATAGGTCGCGTCATTATGGGTATAACTGAGTGTGAATCCGGAAGCACTACCGCCTGTCGTCTGCGAATAAACGGCATAGAGTGTGGTCTCTTCTCCGTTATACAATGTACCTGCGGCATACAGCGTCGGACGTACTTCTGTCTCTGCTGTAGCAGCCGTAGCCCAGCCGGCAAATACATACTCTGGATCACAACCCGAGTTTGCTGTTGCTGTCGGCAGTGTCACGCCTCCATTCCATACCGCCTCGGTGAGCGTACTCGTTGCGCAAATACCCGTTCCCTTTTCGAAGGTAAACGTACGCGGAGTCTTGGGCGTAAATACCGGCGTTACGGTAATATCTGCATCCGGCATCGAGAAGGTATACGTGCATTCGGCCGCTTCTGTCACCGAAACAACCGGCGAGGTAGTAATACCGCCACACTCATAGCCCTCATCGGCTGTCAGCGTGATGGTCACTATACCTCCTTCATCGCAACGCGACTTGTCGGAAACACCGGAACCATGCTCCACTTCCGCTACCGTAATGGTATGTCCGGAGCAACTAAATACAGAGGTGTAGTAATTCGTTCCGCCGCCTCCGGTTGAATAATTAATGACTATATTATTGATACCGGGACCATTGGTAGCAGAAGTAGTAGTACTGCTAAATATGATGGAACCGCTTCCTGTCAAACCGCTTACCGAGATAGTCTTATTTTCCATAGAAGTTGAACTAGCCGTTGCGCTTCCAATATCTTCACTTCCCGAGGTGGTGACATTTACGGTTTTATAATTTGAACCACCATAGGTTCTGGCTTTAAATGTAATGCTTGTGACTGTACTCAAGTCTGCAATAACAGGAGAGGTAAGTGTCGCTCCTTCACACAGGACCCAATAACCATTGCTGCACATTTCTTCTGATTCTGTCCATCCGGTATGTGAACTATAAGAAGCCTCTAATGTAGCAGGTGTCAAAGGATCACCTCCTTCGTTATGGCTATACACCGCATAATAATCTCGGTTTCCTGTAGCGGTAAAGTCTGTTACCCATGTATGCGATTCGGTATTACTTGCAGGCAGAGCCGTCGTCCACCAACCCACAAACGTATAACCCTCGCAAGCCTCCGGATTAGACGGTACGGAAGGCAAATTGCCGGACACAACGGTTTGAGCAGAACCGATAAGGCTCTCGCCGTTGTAGAACCGGATGGTGTAAGTCGGCTTAGGTGTCATTATCACTGTGACTGTAACATCCGCGTCAGGCATAGTGAACGTACGTGTGTTGCCTTCACCGCTCAACGAAACGCCGGTAGCCGAAACGCTGCTGAGGTCATATGTAGCATCCGGAGTAATGACGATAGTAACCGTCTCTCCGTACTCCACGCTCTGCGGACTGGCGCTCTGTCCATTTATCGTAACTGTAGCGCCGGTCGGAGCAGGAGTGAAGATTACATCGTGGCTGTTCTTCTGCCATACAGCATAGAGATGGGTGTTGGAGGTTAAGGTAACGCTTGCGCCGTCATCATACTCCTTGCTGCCGCTCGGTGACGTTGCCCATCCTTGGAAGGAATATCCTGTTTGCGAGAAACTATTTGCCGTCAGAGCGGTTGCCGTATTATACGGAATAGTCTGCGTTGCTGTTGCAGGATCCGCCCCTTCATAGTTTGCATGGAACGTAACAGTTACCTCCGTCGGCGCTGTACAAGAAGTGGTGTAATCGCTAATTGTCGTTGTAGTACCATTACCAACAATCGTGATTGCTCCTACTCCAACATTGCTACCCTTTGTAAATACCATGCGGATATTCTTTTGGCTGAAGGAGTTAGATGTCGTTTTTGTACCGGTGGAGTTTTGTGCGCCACTGATGGTAAAAGCCTCAACGTCTGTATATGTTCCATTGACAGTAGCACATTCTTTAATGGTCATAGTAGAAGACGAGTTTCCGCCTATCATTTTGTAGCCAAAGGATAGTGACGTCGGTATAGAAGATAATTCAAATTGGATATAATCGCCCGAGTTGTCAAAACGGAGCAAATAAGGAGAATGAGAGGTATAATCGCTACCTAATCCGCTATGAGTTACACCGTCAATGCCAATTAATCCACTTTTACCACTCGTCCCATCAAACGCAATTAGATTTCCACTACCGCTACCGCTGGTGGTCTCCGTCGCGAACACAGCGTAGAAGCTTGTTCCGTTTATAGGCATCGTCTTCGTAGAAGCATCCGTGAAGAGATCTCCCGGAGCGGTGTCGTCGCTGCTGTAGTTTGCTGTAGCTGTCCAGCCTTGGAAGGCTTTTCCGTTACAATCGATAGTCGGATTAGCTATACCCACGAGAGTCTCTCCTGCATAGTTGGTCTCTGGTGTTGCTGAGTTGTTTACGTACCAGTTGACGGTATATTTCGTCTCCTCGGTCATCGTGACACTAACGGTCACATCCTCATCCGGCATGGTGAATGTGCGTGCGTTGCCGGAACCGCTAACTGCAACATATCCACTGCCTCCGCTGACGGATACGGTACTTACAGTAAAGTGTGAATTGGTCGGAGTGATAGTTATCGTTACCGTCGACCCGAAGTCCACATTCGTCACAGGTGAACTACTGCTGCTATTCACAGTGAATGTTCCACCGCTCGCCGGCTGACTGAACGTAACGCTATGTTTATTCGCTTGCCATACAGCATAGAGCGTGGTGGCGGCGGTGATGGTGAGAGAAGCACCATCATCATACTCCTTGCTGCCGCTCGGTGATGTTGCCCAGCCTTGGAAGGTATATCCTGTACGCGAGAAAGTATTCGCGGTTAGGTTCTGAGCCTCGCCGTAGGTGAAGTTTTGCGTTGTTGTTGCCGGTGTTTCACTGCCGTCGTTTGCATTGAAAGTGAGTACAACTATGCCTTTGACGGTAATTGTATTTGATACTACGTCCTTCGGGCAGTGTGTGCCGTCACCTGGCCAATGAGCAGTTATAGTAGCTGTGCCTGCGCTGATAGGTGTCACCTTACCAACTTCATCAACTTGTAATACAGAAGTGTTACTAGAAATGAAAGTAGGTGTGCCGTAGCCCGCACCAATGGTTGGCGTAACTTTTCCACCACCTGCTGTCAACGGTGTTGAGTAAGTGAATGCCGGGTCAGCCCAAGACTCACAGCCTACAGGTGTAGCGGTGTCTTCATCGGCAGCGCTCTCGCAGATGGAAGAGGTCGCATTGGCGACAACCGAAGTAGTGTACTCCAGACCGTTTACCAGACCGGAAATGATACACTCGTTGGAACCTATGCTTGGCTGCGTTATCTCGCCAATAACCGTTTCACCACACTCTGTGGTGTAACCTGTACCCTTGCTGATAGTAACTGTATAACCATTCGTTGCATTGGTCACATCCGGCCATGTGAGCGTAATAGTTCCGTCACTCGGTGTCGCCGTCACAACAGGCATACCTAAGTTACCGGAGCAATTACAATCCTCCGGCTCACTGTCATAAGTGGTACCTCCTCCACCACCAGAGCCAGCTTTCTTGTATAACTGAATAGCCTGTTGAGCAGTATACGTACTGGATTTAAAATAACGGAAACGAGCTTGGTTTGATGCACTATTGTACCGCAAAAAGGCACCACCGCTACTTTCAACAACGAAGTTGCCAGATCCGTCTATGGAGAGTGTGTTGGTTAACTCACTATCACTTGATGTAAGTCCATTGCTATTTGATCCATTGCCAATGTATTTCCCGCTCGCACTTTGAATTGTTCCATCCGTTGCACCAATTGTAAATTCGCTGCTTTCATGGTCTCCTGTAATAACGCCATCGGAAACAGTGACGTCTATAGTGTTATTGGCTGCATCAAGTGTTGTAAGCGAACCATCAAACGCCACACTGCCATCTTCGTACACGATAAGGTACTGACCATCAGTAATCGTTCCTGAAGAAACTTTGTTATACGTCGCATTCGCCTTCTTTGCGCGTTTGGGTGCGCTGCTGGAGGTTATCTTACTGTAGACGGCATAAACGGTACAGCCACTTGTTACAGAACTTACCATACTCGGCGTACTCGTCGTGCTTGTGACCTTAGTGGTTGACCAGCCGGCAAATGTCCAGCCTTCACATGCCGGATCGGAAGAATTAGGCAGGTTATAAGTGCCAGATACACCGGTTATGGACTCCAACTGACCATTACGCGAGAGAATAACCGTATAGGTCGTTGCTGCAGGAGGAGTATAACCTTCAAATGTCGGCGTTAGGCTTGCCAAAGCGACCGTCTTACCACTATGCTCTCCCCAGATATATTCCACCAATTCCGGGTAGTCAATAAACGGGTTTCGGTTGCCTTGCCGAGCTTGTATACCGTTATTACGGTCGATCTCTTTCTGCGAAACCGGATCCTCGCGGTGCCATTTTAGCAGCAATGCCACACCATAAGCTTTCAAACCATAATAGTGGGCAGCATCGTAGGATGTGTTAAATATCTGCGCACCTTCAGCCGTGGTGAATGTCTGATAATCTCCATTCGCCCATCTAATCATCGTTCCGAAGTATCCACGGGCAAAATCTCCTTTATACTCATCCATCGGCTCAAATACGGTTGAAGCAGAACAGGACTGCTCAGATGAGCCCGATTTGTTCAGTATGGAATTGGAAATAGTGATGCTCTTCGGAGAACCCTTCTTACAACCGGATTTCGAGGTGTAGGATGCCGATGCTACTTCACCGAATGCGTACGCACTACGCATGTTGTTCACATAACCGTCTGTCGGTACTACATGGAAGAGGTCTGTGCCCGGAGTGTTAGAACTCTCCGAACCACCGAACCAATTCTTAGGAATAGAGTGCTCACGGTTGTAGGAGTCACCCTCTTTTTTGTAATTAGCTCCTTGCGCTGAGCTACCGCATGTGTAAGATGTCGCATTACTATACATATCCCACACTTTGCCGGACGAGTTAAGATCAATAGAGCAATATATTGTCCATAGACCATCATATGACACGCTTTTATAACCGGTCTTGGCTACCGTATGAACGGCATCAAACAGGGTCTTTCCGCTTTTGCCATCAACAGAACTGTAGTACGATTGGTCAACCGCGAAACTATTACCCCATGCGCAAACGAGCGCGAGAGCGATGGTTACTATATACTTAGTCGTTTTCATATTCATCTGTGTTTTAAGGTTTAGATTAATGGAATACGGCATAATAGGTTACATTTGCATTGACTGCATCACCTGAGGTAACGTATGTAGGAGCTGTCGTCTTGTTCGTATAACTTGGTGAAGTTATCCAACCGGCGAAAGTCATACCGTCGTTTGCCCCCGGATTTTCTGTAGGCAACACGAGTGTTGCGCCCGGAGCATATTCTTGTGTAGTGAATACATCGCCACAAGCCATGTATGTCACTGTGTAAGGAGCAACAATTGTGATCTGATAAGTATTGGTCTTCGTTTCGCCACCTTCTGTGTAAGAAACGGTCACGGTCTTGTCGCCAGCCGAACTCATATCCGGAGTGGATATACTATTCGGAATAACGGCCTTCGAGGAACAGTTACTATAATTGGCCGTAACAACAAGACCTTCGGATGTAAAGGTTTCGTTGGTAACGAAAGTGGTCTTCACGCCTGTGGTGATCAACTCAATACTCGACAATGTACATGTCTCACACACAGTGGTGTAGTCGGTGTAACTCCCGCCACCACCGCCGACTAACTCAAGTTCAATATCAAAGTACTCAGTTCCGTTAATATTGCTTACAGCATATGGAGCAAATTTGTTTGTTGATCCGGCCCTATATACAATTGCACGATTGGTTGTGCTCTTGGATGTAGCACGCCATGTGCCATGTGAACCAGCACTAAATACCCAAGCATACTGGGTGTTCTTGGTTGTAAAATCGGTGCCTGATGTGCCATACCCCAGATAATCGTCACCGGACTTAATGGCTATACCACCGCCCTCCACTGTCTCGAATGTATAAATCGCCGCATCTGCTGCATTAGTGGTATTGGTTAATTTTCCGGATGTTCCGCCTGCGGCATAATACTTCGTGCCACTTATATCTGCGTATATTTTATACGTTCCTTCCGTTGGATCTGCCTTCTTTGCGCGTTTGGGTGCGCTGCTGGGAGCCGGTGTCGCATACACTGCGTAATACGTCGCTACGGAATAGGTATCACCTGCCTTGGCAAAGGTCGGAGCAGTAGTTGCGTGACTATAGTCACTGGTTGTGCACCAGCCAACGAATTTCTTGCTTTCAGAACAATCCTCTGGATTGGCCGGCAATGTAATTTTGCCATCAACGGCTACATTGGTAGCATGTGCACTACCGTTTGCCATCCACGTAACAGGGTGTAAACCGTACGCAAGAATCTCTACATCGCCGGTAACAGAAGTTATTGAGAATGTTGTGCCTGAATAGGTGAAGTCAGAACCATACGTGAGCGTGTTACCTCCCATCGTAACATCCCAACATGCAGCATAGGCAAGCGTGTAACCTGCGTCTGGAGTAATAGTTAGATTAAGAGACGCGTTTTTGTTAACGGTTCCATTTAGTTCCGTTGTGCAATTCTCGCCCAACATGCCATAACTATACCGGTTCTTGGTCCAAACAGCAGTGATGGTAATGTTATTGCTTGCGGTGCCGCTAATAGCTGAAGCGTTGATGGTCAACGTTTTTTTGTCACTGCTCAAAGTATAGTGCGTGCCGCTTGTGAGTGTTGTACTGCCGCGCGTCACTGTCAGGCTGGTGAAGTCGTACGTTGCATCGGTCGGAGTGATGGTAGCCGTGAGTGTGTTGCTGTTTTCAATGCACGATACACTCGGAGTAATCGTACAGCCTGTGCCATTGGTGATCACATTATGGCAATCTATACCGCCGTTATATTTGAACGTGATATTTCCGCCACTTTCAGTGATTTCGGTCAAAGCACAGCCTGTGACCGGAGCATAAGAGGTTTTATTACTTGTGCCAGGGAAGGTCGTTCCGGACGTACTGCTTGCCGTAGTACTATATACGCAGGGCGTATAAGGTTTTGACAAACTATTAGCAGTAACGAGTGTATAACCGACTCTTTCGTTATTTGGCTCATTGTTAGTCCAATCTGTTCCATTATATTTCACTTCCCAAACGCACATTCCGTGTCCAGGTAGATACCTATCCCAGCCTGTCTTTTGGCGATTTTCCAAATACCAAATTGTACTGGTATTCGTATAAGCCTTGGGACCGGATGTAGTTCCATCAATCTGATATGCATCACCATAATTAGTCGTCAATGTGACGTTTTTCTTCTCGTCTTTTTTCAGGAAACCAGGCGTTGCCCACCCCATATTATATTTATCAAATGCACTGTAGTTGGGCGGTGTTTTACCCTTGTTGTTATAACTGCCGTAGTCCATAATCGACCATGCACCGGGTGTGTAATTTTTCCCTTCATTGCTTGCGTCCTCATCGGTAACATAATAATCCGGCAGGCCAAGCACGTGACTGAATTCGTGACAAAGCGTACCGATACCGGAACGCCCACCGGAACCGTTTAACTCACCGGAACAGGCATAGTTATTGATGCGTTTGTTATCAAAACGCGGTAGGTTGGAATAGGAATACCCGGAACCTCCGTGCGTGGTGCCATAGTATAAGGCACTTGCCAATTCCCAGTTATGCGGCCAAATAGTATTGATTCCACCGCCATCCGCTTGTCCTTTTCCTGCATAGATGAAATATACAATATCGACATAGCCGTCACCATCACCGTCATATTTGCTAAAATCACATCCGGCAGCTTCTGCTTTGGTTACTGCGTCAATCACAAAGTCTGCTATGTACATATCGTTCTGACTATAACCAGCTATGGTACCTTGTGCACCATAATAAGCGAGGTTATTATCCAGTGTCACAGGGCCTACAACATCAAATATAGGAGCGTATGAGTTGTTTGACTGAGCCTTGAAATAATCCACTGCCGACCCCGTTGCATCATCATAATTATACCCCTCTTGATTCAGCATGTTAGTCATTGCGGTTTTATCATTTCCCGATTGAAATGACCCACCGGAACCACTGAACTGTACCAAAATAACCAAGCCACGTGGTGCAAGATTTAAATCCCCGATAGCTTTGCGGGACTTGGATGGATACATTCTTGCCATTTTGCGCCGTGACGCGATTTGTTCTCCGGTAGGGCGACCTTCCTCAGAGAGTACAAACGTACCATCCTCTTGTTCAAGAGCGATCTTACCATCTTCGGTTTCCCAGAAATGGTAGAATTCGTCACCGATTTGACGTATAGTGATAGGAGTGCCGTCGGCTAAGGTGCGTTCTTGCCAGCCACGATAAGCGGGCACTGCCCATGCCGATAGGGTCAGCATGGTGCTTAGAAAAAAGGTTAAAGCGTGTTTAGCGGTATTCATAATAGATTGTTTGTTTTTCGTGGAGTATAGCGGACTCTATGTTTCGTGGAGTATAGCGGACTCGAACCGCTCACCTCAACACTGCCAGTGTTGCGCTCTAGCCAGATGAGCTAATACCCCTCGCTTGAGCTAAGGCTCGCACGACTACGCGATTACATCGCTCGTGGTAGTGCTACGCCTTGCTCTACGCTCTTCGGTCTGCAAAACTACGTTTTACATCCCGAGGAAAATATATAAATATAAGATCTCGCGCATGTGCGCGTACCTATATTTATTATACTACGCCGCTGAAGCCCATGAAAGCCATAGCCAGAAGGCCGGCTGTCAGAAGGGCGATAGGCGTACCTTTCATCGCTTCGGGCACTTTCGCCAAAGCGAGTTGCTCGCGGATACCTGCGAAGAGAATGAGTGCGAGACCGAAGCCCAGCGCCGTTGCGAAAGCGAACAGCGTACCGGTCAACATTCCGTGCTCTGCGCCCATCGGCAACTTCTCTGTACCGTTAGCTACGAGAATAGCCACACCGAGAATACAGCAGTTGGTGGTAATCAGCGGCAGGAATACACCCAGCGCCTGGTAGAGCGCCGGACTGACCTTCTTCAGCATGATCTCAATCATCTGCACGAGAGCCGCGATGATGAGGATGAAAAGAATGGTCTGCAGGAACTCAATGCCCCATTTCACCAGCAACATTTGTAACAAATATGTTACAACCGTAGAGAGCGTGAGCACGAAGATAACCGCTGCGCTCATACCCATCGCGGTGTCGATTTTCTTACTTACTCCCAGGAACGGGCAGATACCCAAGAACTGGCTCAATACGATATTATTAACAAATATCGCAGAGATGAAAATTAAAAAGTAAACCATAATTATTTTTTCTGGATTTTGTTAATAATGACCATTAAATATGCCAGTGCGATGAACGCACCCGGAGCGAGGACGAATACCAGTGCGCCGTAGTTGTCCGGGAAGAGTTGGAATCCGAAGCAAGCACCCGTTCCGAGTAACTCACGGATAGCGCCGAGCACAGTAAGCGCCAAGGTGAAGCCCAGACCCATGCCGATGCCGTCAAGGGCGCTGAGGCCTACGCTGTTCTTCGCTGCGAAAGCTTCTGCACGTCCAAGGACGATACAGTTCACCACGATCAGCGGAATGAACAGACCCAGCACGTCATAGATAGCCGGCACGTAAGCCTGCATCACCAGTTGAACCATGGTTACGAACGTAGCGATGACTACGATGAACGCCGGGATACGGACTTTGTCCGGAATGAGGTTCTTCAAGAGCGAGATTACAGTATTCGAGCAGATGAGCACGAACATCGTAGCCAGACCCATGGACATACCGTTGATAGCGCTGGTTGTCGTTGCCAGCGTCGGACACATACCGAGAACCAGCACAAAGGTCGGGTTCTCTTTCAGAAGACCGTTGGTCAATGTTTTGAATGCGTTACTCATGACGTACCTCCTTCTCTTCAATGATTTCTACTACTTCTTCAACTTCTGTGGCTTGCAGTTGGCTGGCACCGGTGTGCGCTTCTACATCGCCGCCTTTGAACTCCGCATAAGCCTGATTGATGGCCTTGAGGAAGGCGCGCGAAGAGATCGTGGCTGCCGTGATAGCATCTATCTCACCGCCGTCTTTGCTTACAGCAAACTTACCGTCTGCCTTGCGGCCGATGATGTTCTGATTCGGTTTGTCTGCGTTCTTGAACCAGTGCTCGATATGCGAACCCAGACCCGGAGTCTCTTGGTGCTCAAGCACCTCGTAACCCAAGATGTTTCCGTCAGCATCGAAACCAACCATGATGCGGAACGGACCACCGAAACCGTCAACAGTCGTCTCGATAGCCACGCCATCTTCATGTCCGTCCAACACCGCCAATTTAGCAGCCTCTTGTTTTGCTTTCTTCTGCGCTTCGATATTACCGAGCGTCAGCATGTATACGCCCGCCAGTGCACCGGCAGCCACCATCGCGATGATGGTCAGGCTCAGCGCCATGTTCTTAAATGAACTCTGTAATTTTTCCATAGCTGTCCTCCTTATTTTTTCTTCTCGCCGAAGCGCATCGGACGAATCTTGTTCAACAATGGAACGCACGCGTTCATGATCAGGATAGCGAACGACATACCTTCAGGATAAGCACCCCATGTACGGATCACCATCATGATGAAGCCGATACCGATACCGAAGATGATCTTGCCCCATGCGCTCATCGGGCTGGTCACGTAGTCCGTAGCCATGAAGAACGCACCAAGCATCAGACCACCGCTCAGCAACTGGTATGCTACATACTGGCTGCTCTCCATGCCTTCCGGTGTACCGATCCACGCGAAGAGCGCCACGGTAGCGATGATCGAAACCGGAATATGCCAGGTGATGACGCGTGTGCAAATCAGGAACAGACCGCCGAGGATCAGTGCCAATGCACATACCTCACCGAGCGAACCGCCCATCGCACCTAAGAATGCGTCACGCAGAGCAGGCAGGTTCTCCATCACACTCAGGTCACCGGTTTTCGCCATGTGCTTGAGGTAATAGAGCGGGGTAGCACCCGTCTCTGCATCCAGATAACTCGTCTCAAAACCCTTTGCCAGCGGCCATGTGGTCATCTGCGCAGGGAAGGAAATCAACAGGAAGACACGACCTACCAAAGCAGGGTTGAAGGGGTTTTGACCCAGACCGCCGAAGGTCATCTTACCAACACCGATAGCGACAACCGCACCGATGAGTACAATCCACCAGTCGATATTCGATGGCAGGTTGAAAGCGAGAAGCAGACCCGTCAAGACAGCCGAGAGGTCGCCGATGGTCTGACGTTTCTCTTTGAGCACAAAACGACCGATAAGCCACTCGGTCAGCACACAAGCCGCTACGCTGATAGCCGCTGTGATCAGTGCTCCCCAACCGAACTCGATCACGGAAACCACGTAAGCAGGAAGCAGCGCGAGAATCACAAGAAGCATGTTCTTGCGTACGCTGTCACCGCCGTGGACGTGAGGAGCCGGAGAAGTAATGAAATTGCTCATATCTTTTTAAATTTCAAATTACAAATTACCAATTATTTTGCGGCTTGAGCAGCTGCTGCTCTTTCCCGCAAAATACTGCCCACTTTTGCTTTCGCAGGACGGATACCGTCGAGCAGACGACGATGAGCAGGACAGGTATAGACGCAGCAACCGCAGTCGATACAATCCATCACGTCGTGCTTCTCGCACTCATCCCACATCTCGAGTTGACTCAAACGTTGGAGCAAGTACGGCTCCAGACCCATCGGGCAGGCCTGTACGCACTTACCGCAGCGGATACAGTTCTCTTCCTCTGCGCGAACACTCTCTTTCTCATCGAGGAAGAGCAGTCCGCTCAGACGCTTGTTAGCCGGCATACCCTCGGTATGATCCATCGCGCGACCCATCATCGGACCGCCGCCAATAATCTTACCGGTATGTGCGGGAACGCCACCGGCCAACTCGATCACCTCGTCGATCGGCGTACCGAAACGAACGGAGTAGTTACCCGGTTTGGCAACATGCTTACCCGTCACGGTCATCACGCGGCTGATGAGCGGTTTGTTCTTCTGAACAGCCTCGTACACCGCGAAGATCGTAGCGACGTTGTCCACTACCGCACCTACCTCGATAGGCAGCGCACCACTCGGAACCTGACGACCGATACAAGCGTCGATGAGTTGTTTCTCACCGCCCTGCGGGTAACGCAACTTAAGCGGCATCACCTCGATACCTAACTTACTCAGCGCCAGCGAGCGCATGTGCTCGATCGCGTCCTTCTTGTTGTTCTCAATACCGATGATCGCGCGTTGAACGCCAAGGGCTTTCTTCAAAATCTCAATACCGATGATGATCTCTTCGCCGTGCTCAAGCATCAACTGATGGTCGCAGGTCAGGTACGGCTCGCACTCTACACCGTTGACAATCAGCACCTCCGCTTTCTTACCCGGAGGCGGCAGCAACTTCACGTGTGTCGGGAAGCAAGCGCCACCCAGACCAACGATACCGGCTGCGGCAATCTTGTCGATGATCGCCTTCGGCTCTAAGGTACACTGACGAACCAAGTCCGGTTTGCGATCAATCTCCGGCAACCACTCGTCACCTTCTACGTCGATGAAGATGCACTGCATCGGTGCACCCCATGCATCGGTAGCCTGGTCGATCTTCGTCACCGTTCCACTTACCGGCGAACAGATGTTCGCACTCACGAATCCACCGGCTTTAGCCAGCAGTTCGCCTACTTTCACTTTTGCTCCAACTTCTACTACAGCCTGTGCCGGCGCACCGATGTGTTGTACCAGCGGAATGATCGCCTGCTTGGGCAGCGGGCACTCCGTGATCGGCTGGTGAGCAGAGAATTGTTTGTTGTCCTGCGGATGAACTCCGCCTATCTTAAATGTTCTCATAACTTCTGCGCCATTAAAATAGAATTAGGGAACGATGCCTTGGGCGTAGCCAAAGCTTTAATCTTAGCAGCGATGACCGGATCGAAGCCCTTCTTCTCACCGCCTTCTTGTGCAGCAGGCGCTGCAGCCTCTTCGGCATCCGAAGGCGTCAGGATTCGCTTCACATCCTCCATCGTCGGTTCACCGCCCACAGGGCAGGCCAGACCATCGGTACC
>Ga0247611_10007520_pt1 | contig 13648 bp, 8 predicted proteins | sample 177DNAGHGhighgp2_FD_192422 | JGI IMG/M metagenome (GOLD analysis project Ga0247611, IMG submission 192422) | Sheep rumen microbial communities from Palmerston North, Manawatu-Wanganui, New Zealand - 1770 DNA GHGhigh gp2 | ecosystem: Host-associated > Mammals > Digestive system > Stomach > Rumen ...
AGCTTGACTTCATGAGAATGCAAGATGTATGAAGTGAGTACAAAAACACTTTGCTTAGGAAAAAGAATGAAAAATTTTTGAAAAATTCGTGGGCAATTCATGTGGAAAATATTTAAACATGTAATAACCATAAATTATTCATCAATTTCTATGTCACAAGCAGCGACCATTCCTGGGTTTCGTTGAAAGAAATTAAAGAGCAATGTCATTTTGACACGCCCTGTTCTTCTTCTGCCATGCAAAAAGCAATCATAAAATTGGTGGGAATCAAAATAAATGGTTACATTTGCAGAGGACTATGGCGTGTCGTCTCAGACAGCCATAGCATAACCCAGCAAATGATCAACATTAACAACTATATCAAACTATTATGAAAAAAATTGTATTAGCAGCAGCCATTGTACTGATGTCATCGGCAGTCAATGGACAAGAACTGTCATCGGGTATTGACATCAACAATCTGGATACCAGTGTCCGACCAGGAGACAATTTCTACCAGTATGCTGCAGGAGGCTGGCTCAAGAGCCATCCGCTCGACGATGAGCACACCGACAATGGTGCCTTCACCGACCTTTACGAAAAAAGTCAGAAAGATATTCAGGAACTTATCCTGCAATATGCCTCATCGCCCCAGCAGCAGGGTACGCTCGGCCAGAAAATAGGCAGCCTGTACAACTTGATGATGGACAGCGTGAGGCTGAACAAAGAGGGCTGGCAGCCCCTCAAACCCACACTCGACAAGATTGCCTCAATCAAGAGCCGAAAGGAGTATCAGTTGGTGACCGCCCAACTTGACCGTAAAGGTGAGAACACGATGATGTTTGGCATCGGTGTCGGCGCCGACCAGCGCAACGCTGCCGTCAATATCGTGGGCATCGGACAGGGTGGCATCGGCCTCGGCACACGCGACTACTACCTCAATGACGACGAGCAGACCAAGAATGTGCGTGAGGCATATAAGAAAATGCTCAAGAATCTCTATATGATGGTGGGCAACGATGAGCCGACGGCAGAGCGCAAGATGCAGGCCGTCATGGCGATAGAGACACGTATTGCCACAGCCAGTTACAGCCGTGTGCAACTGCGCGACGTCGACGCCAACTACCATAAGATGACTTACAACCAGTTGGTGACCGACTTCCCTGGCATCGACTGGGGCAATATCTTCCTGCTCACCGGATTCCCCGCTTTCGACTATGTTGACGTGGGGCAGCCCGAACCCATCCACGAGGTGGAGAAAATCCTCGCCGAGACTTCTCTCGATGACCTGAAAGCCTATGCCGAAATCAAGGTCATCAGCGGTGCCGCCAGTCAGTTGAGCGATGACTTCCGCAAGGAGGCGTTCAACTTCAGCAAGGTGATGAGTGGTGTGCAGCAAGACCGTCCGCGTTGGAAGAGGGCCGTCTCGCTGGTGAGCGGTACGATGGGAGAGGCCATCGGCAAACTGTATGTGGAGAAACACTTCCCGGAGAGCAGCAAGCTGCGTATGGTGGAGCTGGTGAAAAACCTTCAGGTGGCACTTGCACAGCGCATCGACGAGGCAACATGGATGGGTGCCGAGACGAAAGTTCAGGCCAAGGACAAACTCAATCACTTCATCGTAAAAATCGGTTATCCCGACAAATGGAAGGACTACAGCGGGTTGCAGGTCGACGAGCAGCTGTCGTTGTATGAGAACTTGGGCAATATCGCGGAGTTCCTGATGTTGGATGAGCTGAAGCGCAAGGTGAACCAGCCCACCGACAAGAGCGAGTGGCTGATGACCCCGCAGACCGTCAATGCCTATTACAACCCCACGACCAATGAGATTTGCTTCCCCGCCGCCATCCTCCAACCTCCCTTCTTCGACCCCAATGCCGACGACGCTGCCAACTACGGTGCCATCGGTGGTGTGATAGGACACGAGATGAGCCATGGCTTCGACGACCAGGGCTCGCAGTTTGACAAGGACGGCAACCAGAACAACTGGTGGACTGAACAGGACAAGAAGAACTACGAGGCCAGGACAAAGGTGCTGGAAGACTACTTCAATACCGTGGAAGTGGTGGCTGGCAAGACAATCAATGGTAAACTGACCCTCGGAGAGAACATCGGCGACAATGGCGGTCTGAACATTGCTTTCCGTGCTTTCCAGAATGCCATGAGCAAGCAACCGCTCAAAGTGAAAGACGGATTCACTCCCGAGCAGCGCTTCTTCCTCTCATGGGCACGCGTATGGGCAAGCAATCAGCGTCCGGAGTATCAGGAGATGCTGATTACCGTCGACCCACACTCTCCCAACTTCGCCCGTGTCAATGCCGCACTGCCCCAAATCGATGCGTGGTATGACGCCTTTAAGGTGAAGAAAGGCAACCGCCTGTTCATCCCGAAGAACAAAAGGGCTCACATCTGGTAAGACATATCCCATCAACCTGAAGAATTTTCAATATCCCCCCAATCTATGAATACGAACAATAGCAACTCCGCAGACCAGGCATCTGGTAAGAAGGGCAAGGTACTTCTCATCAACGGAAGTCCGAAAGATAACGGAAACACATTCCTCGCTCTGAGCGAGGTGGCGAAAACCCTTAACAGCGAGGGAATAGAGACGGAAATCATCTCCATCGGAAAAAAGGCCGTACAGGGGTGCATCGCCTGCGGCATGTGCGGAAGGAATGGCGGTCGCTGCACGTTCCACGACGACCTTTATTTCAAGGTGATGCGCTGCGTGAAGGACGGCATCGACGGACTGGTCGTAGGCTCTCCCGTATACTATGGCGGTCCTAATGGTTCACTCTGCGCCCTGCTCGACCGTGTGTTCTACTCTCTGGGGAGTGAGCTGCGTTTCAAACCTGGTGCCAGCGTGGTGGTATGCCGCAGGGGTGGGGCGTCGGCCGCCTTCGACCGTTTGAACAAATACTTCACCATCCTGAACATGCCCGTGGTCAGTTCGCAGTATTGGAACATGGTCTACGGACAGACTCCGGGACAGGCAGCACAGGACGAGGAGGGAATGCAGACCATGCGCACCCTGGGCCGCAACATGGCTTGGATGATAAAGAAACTGAATGTCGGCGAGGATGGGCATCCCGAAGAGGAAATGCCCATCAGAACCAATTTCATCAGATAAAAATATGAAAAGCAGAATCCAAGACAATTACCTCGCTGCCATCATATCGGTGGCATTCCTCGCTTCATGCGGAGGACAGAAATGGACGGAGCGACAAGTGGACTCCTTCGTCATCGTGGAACAGAAGGGCGGCCCCACGCTGGGCTACTCCCCAGAGTCGGGTGTCAAACTGCTTACCGACGGAGGATATGCCTTTAAGGACCTCAACCGCAACGACACGCTCGATGCCTATGAGGACTGGCGTTTGCCGTGCAGTGAGAGGGCTGCCAATCTGGCGGCGCAGCTGTCGGTGGAGGAGATTGCCGGACTGATGCTCTACAGTGCCCATCAGGTCATCCCGATGAGTACGGGCAACAGTTTCTCGCCCGCCCACTATGACGGCAAGTCGTATGAGGAGAGCGGGATGCCGCCCAGCAGCCTCACCGACGAACAGAAGAAGTTTTTGAAGGACGACCACCTGCGCGCCGTGCTCATCACCCGGGTGGAAAGTCCTGCCGATGCCGCCCGCTGGAACAACAATATGCAGGCATTCGTAGAGGGACTCGACCATGGCATACCTGCCAACACCAGTTCTGACCCGCGCCATGAGACGAGGGCGAACGCGGAGTTCAACGCAGGTGCCGGCGGACAAATCTCACTCTGGCCCAGTTCGCTGGGCATGGCTGCCACCTTCGACCCTGCCTTGGTGAGGGAGTTTGCCGACATCGCCTCGGAGGAATACCGCGCCCTGGGCATCGCCACGGCACTGTCACCACAGATTGACATCGCCACCGAACCACGTTGGTGGCGCTTTAGCGGCACCTTCGGTGAGGACCCGCAACTCTCCACCGACATGGCCCAGGCCTATTGCGAGGGATTCCAGACATCACCCAAGGCGATGTGGACCCGAGGTGAGAAAGGGTGGGGGACGCTGAGTGTCAACGCCATGGTGAAGCACTGGTATGGCTATGGCGCTCAGGAAGGCGGACGTGACTCGCACTTCGCCCACGGCAAGTTCGCTGTCTACCCGGGAAACAACCTCGCCATACACAAAAAGCCGTTTGCTGAAGGTGCCTTCCGTCTGAACGACGGTACGAAGATGGCGTCTGCCGTGATGCCCACCTACAGCATCCTGTGGCAGCAGGACCCCTCGGGCGAGAACGTGGGCGGCAGTTATAGCCGTTGGCTCATCCAGCAGCAGTTGCGCGACGAACTGGGTTTCGATGGCGTGGTGTGTACCGATTGGGGCATCACCGCCGACAATACCGCCATGGACTACACCGGGGGCGGCAAACCATGGGGCGTGGAACAGCTCACTGTGGCTGAGCGCCACTACCGCATCCTGCAGGCAGGCGTCGACCAGTTTGGCGGCAACAACGAAATCGCGCCTATCCTTGAAGCCTATCAGATTTGGGTGAAGGAAAAGGGTGAGCAGAGCGCAAGGGAGCGCTTCGAGCAGTCTGCCCGACGTCTGCTGTTGAATATGCTGAGGGTGGGACTTTTCGAGAATCCCTATCTCGACCCGGAAGTCACGGAGAAGACGGTGGGCAAACCTGAGTTCATGCAAAAAGGCTATGAGGCACAACTCAAGTCGGTGGTGATGGTGAAAAACCACGGCAACACCACGCTGCCCATCGACAAGCGGCTGAAGGTGTATGTGCCCAAGCGTCATTTCCCTGCCGTCCCGGGCATCTGGGGTGGTATGTCAGAGGAGAAGACCGACTATCCCATCTCACTCGACCTCGTGAGGAAATACTATGATGTGGCTGAGTCGCCCGAGGAGGCTGACTTTGCCCTCTGCATCATTGCCGAACCCACCATCAGCATGGGGTATGATAACGACGACGCGCGTCGTGGCGGCAACGGATACATCCCCGTGAGCCTGCAGTACAACGACTACACCGCCACAGAGGCGAGGGATACGAGCATAGCGGGTGGCGACCCCCTGGAGAAATCTGCCAACCGAAGCTACAAGGGCAAGGCAGTGCATACACGCAACCACGATGACCTGACGATGGTGACCTACACCAAGGAGGCGATGGGCGACAAACCCGTGATTGTGGTGGTGGAGACAGGCAAACCTGTGGTGCTGGCAGAACTGGAGCCGTCGGCAGATGCCATCCTCATCTCATTCGGCGTGCAGCACCAGGCACTGCTCGACCTCATCAGCGGCAAGGCAGAACCATCGGGACTTCTGCCCATGCAGTTGCCTGCCGATATGAGTACGGTGGAGACACAGAAGGAGGACGTACCCCACGACATGCGGTGCCTCACTGATGCCGACGGGCATACCTATGACTTCGCCTTCGGCCTCAACTGGAAGGGTGTCATCTCTGATGAGAGGGTGAAGAAATACAAGGTGAACTAACCAATTTAATCCCTAACCATCATGTTGTCTGGTCTCCTCAGCATAGCACTTGTCATCAACGAACTGATGGCATCCAACGCCGGTTCGGTGATGAGTCCGGCATACAACTTCGACAGTTGGATAGAACTATACAATCCCACGGAGCAGCCCGTCAGTCTTTCTGGCATGTATCTGAGTGACGATGCCAACAACCTGAAACGATGGAGGATGCCCGCCAACATCGGTTCGGTTCCAGCCAACGGATTCCTCGTCTTGTGGCTGGGTTCTGATGACATCAAGACCACCCAGGCTCCCTTCAAACTCGACTGCGACGGAGGTTCCATCTTCCTGAGCGACCGCTACGGAGAACTCGTCACCAGCGTGCAGTATCCCGAGGCGCTGAGCCGCACCTCCTGGGCACGCACCACTGACGGTGGCGACAATTGGGGGTGGACTGCTGATGCCACACCGGGTGCCTCCAACGCTACTTCGGTGTTTACCAACAAACGGCTCGCCGCACCCGTCGTCAACGAGGGCAGTCAGATCATCAAAGGCACCCTCAATGTCAAGGTCGACTTCCCCAAAGATGCCATTCTCATGTACACTACCGACGGCAGCATGCCCCTCATCGGCAGCGGTTCGGCAAGACAAAGCCAGAACGGGGTGTTCACCGTCACAAAGACCACCAACTATGTGTTCCGCCTGTTCCGCAACGGATACCTGCCCAGCGTGCCTGTCACTCGCAGTTATATCAAGACCAATATCGATTTCACCATACCAATCGTCTCGATTGTCGGTGATGAACGCTACTTCACCGACGCGATGTGGGGTATCGATGTGAAAGGTTCCAACGGTATTGCAGGCAACGGGCGCGACGACCCTGTCAACTGGAACCAGCCATGGGACAGGCCTGTCAACTTCAGTTACATCAGTCCGACCGACGGCATGCTCTTCAACCAGGATGTCAACATCAGCGTCTCCGGCGGTTGGTCGAGGATGAGCAGTCCCCGTTCGATGAAGCTGAAATCCAACAAGGTGTTCGACGGACTCAACCACCTGGACTATTCCTTCTTCCCTCAGAAACCCAACATCCGCAGCAAGACCGTGCTCGTGCGCAATGGAGGCAACGACTCCTACTGCCGATTCATGGACCCGGCGCTGACCACCATCATCCAGCGCTCGGGCATTGACCTCGACGTGCAGAGTTTGGTGCAGGTGGCGGAATATATCAATGGAAGGTTCATGGGTGTGCTTAACCTGCGTGAGCCCAACAACGACAAGTATGTGTATGCCAACTATGGCTACGACGACGAGGAAATCGACATGTTTGAGAATGGCACCTTCAGAAACGGCACCAACGAGGTCTACCGTCACCTCTGCGACATCAGTGCGAACATCAATGCTCCTGGAGTATATGATGAGGTGAAGACACTGCTCGACATCGATGAGTTCACCAACTATATGGCTGCCGAACTTTACCTTGGCAACGACGACTGGCCCGACAACAACGTCAAAGGTTACAGGAGCAAGGACGACGGACGCTTCCGCTTCATCATTTTCGACCTCGACCAGCCCTTCAATGCATGGGGACATACCATCTCCTCGCTCGACTCTTACGGAAATGTCGCCATGGTGCGCCTGTTCAAAAACCTGCTCCAGCACGAAGGTTTCCGCAAGAAATTCGTCGACACGTTCTGCATCATGGGGGGAAGCGTGTTTGAGAAGAAACGCGCCATAGCCATTGTCAACGAACTGGCTGATGCCATGCGCCCCATGCAACAGGTGGACAACAGAAATCCTGATGGTACTGCCAATAATATCAAAAACCAACTGGCTGGTCGTTTGGAGACCATGCTGAGTCAATTGCAGCAGTACAGTCCTATGCGGCTCAGCAATGCGAAGAGGGTGGCTCTCCAGGTGGCAGCCGACACCGATGGTGCCAACATCTCCATCAACGGCATCAATGTGCCTTATGCTGATTTCAACGGCAAACTCTTCGCACCAGTTAGTTTGGAAGCAAAGGCACCGACAGGCTACACCTTCACAGGATGGCGCAAGTCTTCGGGCAATCTTATCCCCGTTTTTGGCTACAAAGCCACATGGAAATACTATGATGCAGGCGAAGCCGCTTCCGGTTGGCAGAACAATGGTTTTGGCGAGGCATCATGGAAAACGGGTGTTGCGCCCCTTGGCTACAAGTTAAGCGGTGTGAGGACTACAGTCAGTTATGGTGGCAACGCCGACCGTAAGAATCCCACCACCTATTTCCGCAAGACGTTCACCCTTGATACCGAACCGAAGTCTGGCGACCTTTTCCAACTCAACTATCAGGTGGACGATGGTTTCATCGTATGGGTCAACGGCAAGGAGGCGGGGCGCTTCAATATGCCGCAAGGCACCGTCAACTACACCACCTTCTCTTCCACCTACGCAGAGAATGTGCCCTTTGAAGGCTCGCTCGAAATCAATCCGTCGCTATTTAGGAAAGGCAGCAACGTCATCGCCGTTGAGGTACACAACACCAGTTACACATCGGGCGACCTCTTTTGGGATGGTGCTTTGCTCACTTCTTCCGGTGTGGTCACCGACGATGACATCTTGACCGACCCCGTCATCGAACTGACCGATGACAGCAACTACACATTAACAGCGTGCTTCACACCGATGACCGAAGCCGAGCGCAGGGCAGAGGGATACACGCCCGTATGCATCAATGAGGTGAGTGCGGCCAACAGCATCTTTGTCAATGAGTTCTTCAAGCACAACGACTGGGTGGAACTCTACAACACCACCAGTGCCGACATCGACATCGCAGGGATGTATCTGAGCGACAACCCGGAGAATCCGAAGAAGTATGAGATTGTCAAGACCGACGGCGTCTCGACCATCATCCCCGCACATGGGTTCCTGACGGTATGGTGTGACAAACTGGACCCGCAGTCGCAGTTGCACGCCTCGTTCAAGTTGGGTGCTGATGGCGGCGAGGTCCTGTTGACGGCTGCCGATGAGAGTTGGAGCGACCGCATCAGTTATTCTGAGATGAAGGGCGATGAGAGTGTCGGCCGTTATCCTGACGGCAGCAGGGAGGTCTTCACCATGAACGTGCCCACCATCGGCAAGGCGAACATCATGGGCAGTTACTCCGAATCTGTGGAGCAGCCTGTCGTGAACGGCATTTGCGAGGTGGTGGTGCGGCCTCAGGGTTCTTCGCGAATCTACAACCTGCAAGGTCAGGCCATGCAGGGCAACTTGCCTCCTGGCATCTACATCCAGAACGGACGTAAATTCATCAAAAAATGATTATTTCAACACAGAGGCACAGAGATACAGAGTTACATAGATACAACTTTCTCAAGTGGTAGTTATAGTAGTTAAGTAGTTAAAGGGGTAATGGCTTAACTTCAAAATGAAGCGATAACTTCTATAACTACTTAACTACTTGTTAACTACTTGAAGGTTGAGCATATGCGAAACTTGGTGTTTCTCCCGATTCGAATATTATTCCTTTATTATGGTTTGAAAGACCATTGCTTGGAATAATATTCTTATTTTTTCATAATTATAGCTATATTTTCTATTCTACAAACATTCTTTGGAGAAAATATCGTTAATTCCTACCTTTGCACTTGCAATTTAGAACAAAAAAGTGTGTATTTGAACAAAAAGAAAGATGAAGACAGTATTAGTTACAGGTGCCAATAAAGGCATTGGATTCGGTATCGCAAAACACCTTGGTCTCAGTGGTTGGACTATTATTATCGGCGCACGCAATCAGGAACGTGCGGAGAAAGCCATCAGAGAACTGCAGTCTTTGGGTATTGATGTGGCTGGTTGGGTAAATATAGAATTGGCTGACCTTGCTGGTATAGAAAAGGCAGCACTGGAGATCAACGAAAAATATCCAGAGGTGTCGTTGTTGGTGAACAATGCCGGTATCCCCGGTGATATGAGCGTCGACAGCCTACATACAGAAATCAGCGTCATCAGGGAGACTCTCGAGGTGAACTTCATCGGTACTTTCGCGCTTACCAAAGCGTTGGCTCCGCTAATCAGCAAAAATAGTGGAAGGATAATTAATGTCACCGTTCCCTCGGAAATCAGTCCCTACTGGCACCCCTTGGCCTACGTAGCCAGTAAGGCAGCACAGAATGCCATGATGGGCGTGATGGCAATAGAGTTTGAGCAACAACACACACCCGTTGAAATTTTCTCTGTCCATCCCGGTCCCACCACAACCGACCTGAACGGCAACATGAGTCTTCCAGGTTTCCACGACATAGAAACTGTAGGTCAAAAAATGGCAGAACTCATCAATGACAGCAAGTGCCATCAAGGAGAATTTCTCGAACTCTATCCGATAGTAGAAGAGGGGTGAGAGATATGAGGTTTGAGATTTAAGCTTCGCTTGATTGTCGGCTGCACCTCGGCATACTGAAAGCAAGCTTTAGTCTGCACTCGGTTTGCACGACAATTGAGATTTGAGGTTTGAGATTTAAGTACCAACCGCTGGAACTCTGTCCGTGCCAACAAGGCCGCCGTCAATGGCTTCGCCGCCCGCTTCTACCTCTATCAGAACGACTATGCGAAGGCCCTCTCTTATGCTGATGCCGCCCTCGCCGCCCATAACCAACTTGTCGACTACAACACTGAGATGCGCTATATGGACACGCCGACGACCATCAATGTCAACGGCGTCGACGAGACCGTCCTTTTCCCCTATACCTACGAGGGAGGCGCCAACAATGTCAACGAGCGTATGTTTGAATGGAAAGAGCTTACCTACTTCCGCATGCAGTACGACAACAACTGGTGGATGATGCCGAGCGACGAGTTGCTGGCTTTGTATGACAAGACCTACGACCTTCGCTTCAAATACCATTTCGTGTCCAACTTCTCCTACATCACCAGTGTCTTCACTCCGCTTATGGGCTATGTGTACTTCTGGAAAGACAGAATCCCATCAGGTCCCACCACCTCCGAGATGCTGCTGACAAAGGCTGAGTGCGAGGCTCGCTTGGGCAGGGTATCTGAGGCGATGAACACCGTCAACAAACTGCGTGTCGCACGTATCGACAACACCGCCCCGTCGAACGTCATTCTCCTGACTGCCTCCAACCAAGAGGACGCCGTGAAGAAGATTCTTGAGGAGCGTCGCCGCGAGCTGCCCTTCGTGCGCAGGTTCCAGGACATCCGCCGTCTGAACACCAACAGCGAGTCATACGATGATACGGGTGCATTGTCGAAGACGTTCTACTCCTTCACGCTGACCAACATCGATAAGTCGGCCAAAAAGACCTACACGCTTGAGAAAGGCTCCGACAAGTATGCTTGTCCGCTGCCCGAGACCGAGTTTATCGTCAGCGACTATGTCATCGACCAGAACATCTATCAGTAAAAACATTCAGATATGAGAAAGAGCCTGTTGGCGCTTTGTATCGCCGCAGCGAGCGTGTCTTTTGCTCAGGGCACTTACCACATCAACGGCAAGTATACCGTCCCTGACGGAAAGGAAGTATTCCTCATCAACCTCCTGAACAAAGACACCCTCGCCGTGGCAACAGTCGGGAACAACCAGTTCTCATTCACTGGCGAGTTGCCAGAGCCTATCTATGCCTATGTGGGCAACGACCGCGAGCGGGTACACCTCATCTTGGAGCCTGGCACAGTTGTCGTCGACCTCGATGAGCGTGTCTTGCATGGCACCCCCCTGGCTGATAGCTACACTGACTTCCACCGGCGCTTCTATCGTTTCGACGCCCTCAGGAAGGATGAGCGCAAAGCACTTACCGACATCAAGGAGTCGATACCCCTCAACGAGTTCAACGAGCGGTGGCAGCAGTTGGACGACAAATATCGTCTGTTGCAAGGGCAGCTCAATGACTCTGTCGTCAGTGCAAACACCGACAACCTGCTTGGGGCGATGGCACTCGATGACCTGGCGCTGCGCGACACCACACTGTTCATGCGACTCTATGCCGCCATGTCGCCAAAGATGCAGGCGGTGCCGTTCCTCTATAAGGATTTCGACAACATCCGCCTGATGAGCCGCACTGCCCCTGGCAAGATGTTCATCGACTACAAAATCAAGGGGGGCAACCTCGACGGCTCCGATGTCAGTCTGTCAGACTACGTGGGCAAGGGCAAGTATATCCTGCTCGACCATTGGGCTTCGTGGTGTGGTCCCTGCAAGGCTGAGATGCCCTTCATCAAAAAGACATGGGAGGCATTTGCCGGCGACAAATACGACGTGGTGAGCATTGCCGTCAACGACAAGCGCGAGAAGTCGCTTCAATCGCTCAGCCAGCTCGACATGCCCTGGCACCAAATTATCGATGCCCAGGACATTCCGACGAAGGCCTACAATATCCTTGCCATCCCACGGATTATCCTCTTTGCGCCCGATGGCACCATCCTGAAAAATGGTCTCCGCGGTGAGCAGATATTCACCACAGTGAGTGAGATATTGGGCCAATAGAGGCACAGCATCCATCGTACACGTAAAGTCATCCCCGCCCCTCAATCCACCTTGAGGGGCGGTGTTTTCTTCACCACGAAAGGATGAATACCCCACACGTCCATCTGTATTTGCCTCTCGGATATGCCGCTCCGCGATTCACGTCTCTCACCAAGAATGTCGTGTTTTATTTTGTATTTCGCATCCTTATTCTTACCTTTGCCATCATGAAACGATGGAGAACATTGGCGGTGTTGCTCTGCGGGGTAACGACACTCTTTGCCCAAACCGACAACGTGGCACGCGAAGATACACTCGAGGGAGTGACTGTGATGTCGCGCTCAGCCCAGCGAAGGCTGAGCGAGGTGCAGGTGGGCGTGGAGCGCATCGACTTGGGTACGATAAGCAAGGCTCCCGCTCTCCTGGGAGAACGTGACATCATCAGGTCGCTGCAACTGCTCCCGGGAGTGAAGAATGAAAGCGAGGCATCGAGCGGCTATCAGGTGCGTGGGGGCACATCTGCGCAGAACCTCATCCTGCTCGATGGGGCCACCATCTACAATGCCGGGCACCTCATGGGACTGCTTTCCACCTTCAACGACAATGCACTCAATAATGCGGCGCTGTACAAAGGACTCGTGCCAGCCAACTTCGGAGGCGCCACGTCATCGGTTTTCGATGTCAGCACGAGGGTAGGGGACATGAACCGCTACCATCTCAATGCGTCGGTAGGACTACTCTCTGCCAATGTGTCGGCTGAAGGGCCTATCCAAAAGGAAAAGTCTTCTTTCCTCTTCGCAGGACGCAGGTCGTATCTCGACCTTTTCCTCAAGGCATCGAAAGATTACAAGGACAATGTTCTCAATTTCTACGATGCCAATCTGCAGCTTACCTTCCGACTGTCACCTCGTGATAGGTTGGCACTCACGTTCTTCAGGGCAAGAGACAACATGGGACTTGATGAGATGATGGACATGAAGTGGAGCAACACCACTGCCAACGCCAGTTGGCTACACAATGCCAGCAACCGTCTCTATGCGCATACCCAACTCACATACAGTGATTTCTCAGATGATGTAGGCATAGAGATGATGAACATCTACTACACGATGAAGGGATATATCCGCCATCTCACTTTCCACCACGACCAGACATGGATGCCCTCCAAAAAACTCACACTGAGGTATGGACTGGAGTCGACATATCTCCAGTTGCAGTCGGCTGAGTGGGACATCAACATGCTCCATCAACGTGAGAAGCGCGACGGATGGAGCAATGCACTCTGGCTGAGTCAGGAATGGGCATTGAGCGAGAGGCTCAACCTGTCGGCAGGCCTCAGACTCCGACTGCATTCCGTGCTTGGTGGTGCCCCATATTATGAGATGGACGCTGACGGAAACATCACCAATACGACCAATCCTGAGAAATGGCATGCCGTGAAAACCTACTCCAATCTTGAGCCCCGTGTGAGCGCCAATATCAAACTCTCCGACCGTCACAGCCTCAAGATGGGCTATAGCCGCAGCACACAGGATATCCATGCCATCAGGGCTGGGTCGATGTCGATGCCTTTCGACCGGTATACCATGACCAGCAACCTGCTCAAGCCAGAGGTAGCCGACCAGGTGGCGATGGGATGGACAGGCATCACAAGGCAGAGTGACTATGATTTCAGTGCTGAGGCCTACTACAAGTGGGTGAGAAACATCTACGACTACCGTGATGGCAAGTCATTCTATTCGGAGATAGAGATAGAGCG
>Ga0247611_10007521_pt1 | contig 13645 bp, 11 predicted proteins | sample 177DNAGHGhighgp2_FD_192422 | JGI IMG/M metagenome (GOLD analysis project Ga0247611, IMG submission 192422) | Sheep rumen microbial communities from Palmerston North, Manawatu-Wanganui, New Zealand - 1770 DNA GHGhigh gp2 | ecosystem: Host-associated > Mammals > Digestive system > Stomach > Rumen...
ATAAAGTATACGACAATCCCGCCTGGGACTTCCTCTATGATGACAACAACAAAATGGGGCTGACCTACCCCAAAGTCTATAAGGACATGGAAAGGAACGATAAAATAGGGTACGACCTATCAGGAGTACCAGCTGAAACACATGAAGAATGTCCTGTCGTTCCTGAAGCCAGGGTATGATAATTCGATGGAGGGAGTGACTTTCGAACAGGTTAACGGCGGAGGTGCCTACGTCTGCAACATGTTTGATGGCAATCTGAACACCGCTTGGACTCCTTCGATTAAAGCCAGAGTCAATGGCTCCTACTGGGAGTGCGAGTTCAAGGCAAGCCGCCCCATCAACGTCAAGAGTTATACCCTCTATAATTTTAACAAATGGAACGAGTACAAGAGCGAACCCCAGCAATGGGCACTCAGTGCCAAGAACGAGAAGGGTCAGTGGGTGGAAATTGACTACCGTTACTATTCCACAGGAAATCAAGGATGTCTGGAATGTGGAAGTTATTACATTGGTTTCCGTGTAAGTTGTTATAAATTAGCCCATTTGCGCTAATTTGCGTTTTTCTTTTACTTACTAACTCGGACGAATATTGAGGCAGTTCCGTTACCAAAGTGTTACCTGCGATAGTTTGGGTAATATGTGTAGAATCGGGTAATCTGTACAAGATTCTTAGTGGCTCGGAATAATATATATGTTCTGACATATTTTGCATAGCAGGGGATGCTCTGAGATTGTTTAATTTTGCAACCCAAATTCAGAGCATAATGAAAGTAATAAAATTCAAGGTGCTGCTGTACCTGAAGAAAGGCAGCACAGACAAACGAGGAAAGGCTCCCATTATGGGGCGTATCACCCTCAACCGCTCGAACTTGTTCGCTTGCCAGAGCAAGAATTCGATGGCGCAGTTCTCCTGTAAGCTGTCGTGTACCCCTAATCTGTGGAATCCCCGTTCGGGAAGATTGGATGGCAAGAGCCGTGAGGCAGTAGAGGTTAATGCCAAGATTGACAAGATGCTTCTCAACATTAACTCTGCCTATGACAATCTGTTGAAGCGTAATGTGAACTTCACCGCCCAAAGCATCAAGGAACTGATGCAAGGTAGTGTAGAGTGCCAAGTGACACTGATGGATATGATGGACAGGCTCTATGCAGATATGGAGAAGCGTATTGGCATAGACAGGGTGGAAGGCTCGCTCGTGCATTACAAACAAGCACGGACAATTCTCAGCAAGTTCATAGAATCAAAGTTCAAGACTAAGGATGTCGCTTTCGGGCAACTGTCCAATCAGTTCATTTCCGACTACTACGAGTTCCTTATCACAGATTGCGGTTTTATGTCAAACTCAACGAGGAAATATCGACCCAGCAACAAGCCGCTATTCAGTGAACTTTAGTAGTGAAGAAGATATGCGTTTTCTAAAGATGTTTGACCGTTCTGGCATGACAAGCAAATCTGCTTTTATCAAAGCGCGAATCTTTGGAGAGCCTTTTCATGTAGTAACTTTCGACAAGAGTCTGCATGAGTATTATGCCAAGTTAAGTGACTTTCATGCTCAGTTTCGTATGGTAGGTAACCGCTCGGCCTTTGGACGCTTTGCTTGCAAAGAATTACAACCAAACTTTGAAAGAGTTGAAAAGTCATTTCTCTGAACGTAGAACAATGGCACTTGTATGTAAGTTGGAGAAATACATGATGCAGTTAGTACATATTATGCATAAAGTAATAGAACTGACAGACGAATATCAGAAAAAGTCACAGAAAAGTGGGGAAAACAACATTTAAATGTGATTATTTGCTAAATATTTGGGCGTTGTGTGTGTGTTCTTTCAGAGAAAAAGAGTAACTTTGTACCAAGAACAATAGAAATCCATTATGGACAAAGACATTAATCGCATCAAAGTCGTGCTTGCAGAGAAGAAGAGAACCAATAAGTGGTTGGCAGAGCAGTTGGGGTGTGCGCCTACAACTGTATCAAAGTGGTGTACCAATGATTGCCAGCCAACAATGGTGACATATCTCAGAATTGCAGACCTGCTTGATGTGGAACTGACAGAATTGGTAAGAACAAAGAAAAGTCAAACGAAACTCCCATCTTTTTGAGTTAGTGGGTAACTATAATACACTTAGTGGGTAACTCGGAAAAGTTAGTGGGTAAGTCATTTCAAATATTATGGAAGTGAAAATAGAAAATAACAAGATTTGGGCACCTTTAAAGAATAAATGGTTGGTGCTAACTCCTGAAGAAAAAGTGCGTCAAGAATATATTGAACGCCTAAAAGATAATTATGGCTATTCCTATGAACAGATGAGGCAAGAAGTACCTGTAGCAGAAGGGAATAAACGTGGTACAGGTGGGGCAAGAGCAGATATTGTAGTGTGGGCATCTCCTGAACAAGTCAATAAAAAGGCGCCAGTAATAGCAGTAGAATGCAAAGCAGACAATATTAATATTTCATTAGGGGATTATTGGCAGGGGTCTCATTATGCTCGTTATTCAAGTGCGCCATTCTTTGTAACAACAAACCTTAAACAGACAAAAGTGTTTAAAGTGAACCTTGATGAATATCCGAAAGATGTAGGTGATGAAATCTTAGATATTCCTTCTCTTGAAGAATTAAATGACAAAAAGAAACTTCAAGAAATCATGAATAGGACCAAAAGTTTTACTCGTGATGAGTTTAGCCGACTTTTGTTCCGCTGTCATAATATTATCCGTAATAATGATAAGCTATCACCAGAAGCAGCCTTTGACGAGATTAGTAAAATCTTGTTCATGAAAATCATGTATGAGCGCAATCCTAATGAAGATAATATTTTCTCATTAAAGCAGTTCAAAAAAGAGGAGGCTCATTACGAAAAAACTATTAGACCTGTTAATGTCAAACGAAATGGCCCTAAAGATGATATTCCGTATATGGATTATTGGTATGAGCTGACAAAAGCAGAATTTGAAAAGGATGATTTGTTTGAACCTAATGACACCATCAAGATTAAGCAAACAAGTTTTGAGGCTATCGTAAAAGAATTGCAGAAATACAATCTTTCGACAACCTCCGATGATGTGAAAGGTATTGCTTTCGAGAAATTTTTAGGAAAAACTTTCCGAGGCGAATTAGGTCAATTCTTTACCCCTCGCACTATCGTGGATTTCATGGTAGAGTTGCTTGACCCACAAGAGGGAGAAGTAATATGTGATCCATGTTGTGGCAGTGGAGGTTTCTTGATTAAGGCATTTGAGTATGTGCGCGAGAAAATAGAAAAAGACATAATAGAACAGAAAGCGCAAATAACTAAATCAGTACTGGGTGATGATCTTCCAACAGATTCGGAAGAACGTGATGTTGAGCGTGCAAAAATCAATCCATACATGGAGCGATTAGAGCGTGAACTTGATACGAAATATGAAGGTGGAAGACTGCATCATCTTGCAAATGATTGCATTTTTGGAACTGACGCTAACCCACGAATGGCGCATACTTCCAAAATGAATATGATTATGCATGGTGACGGGCATTGTGGTGTTCATCACCGAGACGGTTTGTTAAACATCAATGGAATATTTGAGAATCGCTTTGATGTTATTCTTACAAATCCTCCATTTGGAGCGCGTGTGGAGAAAACATTAGAAGTATCTGAAGCAGATTGCATAAGAGACCCCCAAAAAATAGAAGAATATGAGAACAAATATGGAAGAGAGGTCTATCAACAAGCGATGTCACAAGTAAATGACAATGTTGGGAGACCTCTATTAAGCCTTTATGACGTTGGCAAATTAAGTGGCTTAACAGAAGTTCTATTTGTAGAGCGTTGTCTGCGGTTACTTAAACCAGGTGGGCGCATGGGAATTGTTTTGCCAGAGGGAGTGCTTAACACAACAAACCTTCAATCTGTTCGTGAACTGTTTGAGGGAATGGCAAAAATCATAATGATTACTTCTATACCTCAAGATGTTTTTGTAGCATCTGGAGCTACTATTAAACCCAGTATTGTCTTTTTTAAGAAATTCACCGATAAAGAGAGGCGTCAATATCAAAAAGTCCAAATGATAGCACAAAATCAAGTTGAAGATAAATACCAATTGGAAATCGAAAGTCTAAATAGTTTTATAGAAGACAAAAGTAACAACAAAGAAGAAGTAAGGCAAAAGAAATTAGAACTTAAAACACTGCAAGCAAAAATGGAGCTTGAAAAAAAGACAATTGTGAAAAGACTCTTTGATTATCAGATACCTATTGCGCGTGTAGAAAAAGCCGGAATTACAACAACAGGAGCGGAATGTGATAATGAACTTGATGTTGTACTTAATGAATATAATCGATATCGTATAGAGAGTAAGTTGTGGGAATCAAGAACTTTAAAATATAAGTATGAAGTTAGGAATAATCTGTTTTATAGAAAAATGAACGATGAAGAATGGAAGATAATATAGCTACAGCATATAATTATTTACATTTCATTCCATTTTCTGATTTAGTAAATTGGAGTGAGCAGTACCAAGGCATGGCGGATATTTCTTTTAAAAGAAATTATCCGATGGTGCGTATTGGAGACATTTTGACGCGTAACAAGACTTTAGTTAATATAGAAAATGGCGTTTTATATAAGCGTGCCAAAATAAAGGTTAGAAATGGAGGAATAGAGCTTCGAGAAAACAATGGAATTCTTGGAAATAAAATAGATACCAAAAAGCAGTATATGATTTCAAAAGGCCAGTTTCTGCTTTCCAAAATAGACGCTAGGAATGGAGCCTTTGGCGTCGTTCCTGAGGAATTAGATGGCGGTGTTATCACAAGTAACTTTTGGACTTTTGATGTTGACAAAAAAAAGGTAAATCCCCAATATTTAGCATTGTTGACTACAACCTCTTCATTTGTAAGTTATTGTGAAAAAGCAAGTAATGGGACAACTAATCGCCACTATTTACAAGAATCATTATTTTTGAAGACCAGAATACCCCTACCTGATTTGAAGGAACAAGATGTTTTTGTTAAAGAGTATTTGGATAAAATCAATAAGGCGGATAGATTGGACTATGAAACAAAGGAAATAATTAATGGAATACGAGAGTGGTTAATAAATTATTTGGGAATCTCCATAAATGAAATTAGAAATAGCTCAAAACTCCAATTAATAAATTATCGGAGCCTCTTAAAATGGTCTATCGAAGAAATACAAAAACAAGAAAAGTTTACTTTTGAATATGCAAAATATAATGTAGTGAGCCTAAAAGATATTGTAACATCTATTGAAGGCGGAAAAACGCCTAGTACAAAACGAAAAGATTATTGGGGAAAGGATGTGTTTTGGGTTTCAGCAAAAGACATGAAAGAGTTATATCTATTAAACATCCAAGATAAGCTATCCCTAAAGGGAGTTGAAGAAACAAAATTAACAGTTTATCCCAAAGGCACTGTCTTAGGTGTTTTTAGAAGTGGTATTTTGAGACATTCTTTCCCTGTCTGTATAACAGCACATTCTGTTACTATTAATCAGGATTTGAAAGCATTTCGTATAGATGAAACGAAAATAAAGAAACTGTATTTTTTATTCTATCTTGACATTATGCAAGATATGGTTCTAAGTATTGCAAGGAAAAAAGGGGTGACAGTTGAGAGTATAAATGCAGATGCTTTTATGGGGATACCATTTGTTTGCCCTCCAATGATTGTCCAAAGTGAGATAGTTCGATATATCTATGAAAAGAAAAAGTATATCTATCAACAACAAGAAAAAGCAAAACAATTGCGTATCCAAGCAATAACTGACTTTGAATCTAAAATATTTGACTAATATGGCAGACATAACATTAGAATCACTTATAGAGGAGCAGAGGAATCGTATACCTCAATTAAAATTTGTGCCAAGCCCTCGAGGTTGTATCGGCTTTTCATATTATTGTTACAATAATCCTGAAGAGTACCAAAAATGGTTGGCAACTACTAGCCGTTTAATTAGCATCCAATTTCCTAATGATAAGGATGTTGCAGAGTTTGAAAATACAGCAAAAGAAAAGCTTTCACCAAATCAACAGCAAAGACTATTAGCTATTCTTGAAGCATTTTCGTGTCTTCCAACGATAATACAAAATGGGAAGACGATAGATAATAATCAGAATGGTATAACTGTTAATGCGAATATAAGCAACACTAACAGCCAATCCCAAAACCAAGAACAAACGTTGGCTGTGAATATGTTTCTTGAAGCCATAAAAGATGATCTGACAGGAAAGCAGGTGAAAGAACTAAAAGGAGTCATTGCTGAATCTGCCGGAGATAAGGAAAAAGCCAGAAGTGGCATTGTCGAAAAACTAAAATCTTTCGGCTCTGATGTGGTCTCAAATATCGTAGCGAATATCATAACGAATCCGTCTATATGGCAATCGTTCATTTAATAAGAAATAGTCACTATGAATATTAAAAGTCTAAAAGTTGCAGATTTCTATATACTAAAAGATTTTGAAATTGAATTCAATAATAATCTTTCAGTATTAATAGGTGAGAATGGCAGTGGAAAATCAACAATTCTTGAATTGATTGCAGACATTTTCGGTCACTTACATAAGTTCTTCATTCTAAATGACAAAACTGCCGAGTTTGTTGAGAATTACCAGATTGTATATGATTATGTCAAAGATAATGTAACATATACGATAGAAATTCATAGTCAACAATATGTGGATAATTCTTCATGTACGTTTATTCCTAAGATATGGATAAATGAAGAAGAACTATCAATTGCCCAAATAGAAAGGAAATATGATGGTATGGCCTCATTGTTACCACAAAAGACAATTCTTAGCTATGCTGGTATTTCTGATCACCTAAAAAGTCTGAGTGAACATTTTGAAGAGAAATATAAAAGAGAAATAATAAGTATTAATAACGAATTCTCTTTTTCACCATTAAAATTGCCAAAAGAGCGCCCCTTTATTTATGTTAAACCTGAGCATCTTTCGATGCTTATTGTGTCACTTTTTATTTCTGGCAACAAATTGGATATTGACTTCCTGTCAGAGTATTTAGACATAGATAAGGATAAATGTAGAATATCTATAGTGTTTAAGAAACCATCTTGGACAAAAAAGCCAAAGGAAAAATGGTGGGGTCCATCTGGTAACGTTGCTTTGCAATTTTTACAGACAATGGATATTTATGCTGATAAAGAAGATTGGGATAGGGAAAAGAATAATATATTGACTTATCATTTTGATGGTACTATCAATTTAGAGATGGCTTTTGCCGATTTAAATGCGTATTCAAAAGATATTGCCTTTACAATCTTTGATACCTTGCTATATGATGACCTGCTATCAGAAATAAGAGTAGCTTGGGATATAGGTAATGGTGAAGAAATGGATTTAAACAGATTAAGTGAAGGCCAAAAGCAGATATTGTTATCATTAGGGGCAAACTATGTGTTTGGAAAGAATGACAATCTTCTATATCTTTATGATGAGCCAGATGTATTTCTTCATCCACAATGGCAACAAGAATACATTTCGAAGTTCCAATTTTATAATGATTTGTCTCATGTTATTATAACAACTCACAATCCTATTCTTATTGGTAATCTAAAAAAAGAGCAAATTTACGAAATCAATAATGGTAAGAAAGTTGATTCACACAACTTCTCCTATGGACGTGATGTTAATTCGATACTTGAAGATTATTTCAAGGTAGATGAACGCAGTAAACAAGGTCATGATCTTATTAGAGCATTTTATAGCGCAATGGATGAAAAGGATTACGATAAAGCAGAAGATATTTTGAATGAGTTGAAAGAAAATTTTGGCCCAGCAGATGTATCTACAGTTAAAGCAGAATCTTTATTTGATGATTTAGCAGAATGAGATATATTAATAATCGAAATAAAGAGCCCAAGGAGTTGGTTGAATATAGAAAGACTTCAGGAGTAGTGTACGACGATTTGGGAAAAGAAAGGAAGGATATTATTAGAGATTGCCTACTAGATGAGCAGGGATATATTTGTGCGTATTGTATGGGGAGAATTAGCAGTAGCACCTGTACTATTGAACATTATATATCTCAAACTCGCCATGAAACATCTCCTTTTTCAGAAAAAGAGCATAAGCGACAATCTCTTTTGTATTCAAATATGAGTGGAGTATGTATAAACGATTCTGAACATTGTGATAAGAAGCGAGGCAATGTTCCATTGAAGATATTGGATCCTCATAATCCATTATGTGAAGAATTTGTCACTTATAGTTTTAGTGGAAGAATCTTACCTACAGGCCGCGAAGAAGATAAGGTAAAAGAGGATATACAGACCTTAGGTTTAGATTGTGATAAATTAGTAAAATTGAGAAAAGCTGTTTGGGATGAAATTTGGGAAAGATTTATTAAAGATCATGAGAAAAAGAAATGGTCAAAAGAACTTTTTTTGGAATATGCCTCAAAATATCGCACAAAACAATGTAAAAGACACGGTATAATGAAATTCCATGCATATTGCAATTTTATAGCTTGGGGATTTGAACAATATGCAAATAAATATTGAGGTATGATGATATGGCCAAAACGGTAACAACATATTTGATAGACGGAGATCCAAAAGGGACTCAGTATGTGTTCATCAGCAATAAGATTTGTCAAATGTATGTGATTCCCCGTTCTACTCTTTTATTATTATGAAAAGAACTGTGAAAGATTTGGCAAAACAAGCAGGCTTTGAAGCTTTTGCTTATGATGAGATTTTTGAACTTCAATCTTCTGAAATGGAGATAGTTGAGAAATTGTCAAATATAGGAGTCTGTACAAATATTGAAGAACTACGTAATAATTTGGAACTGGCCGGAAAAAGATGTACTCTTTATGCTGGTCTTATGGAATTATTCACGGATGGTATAGACAAAGCAAAACATGATATTGAGTCTAATGTAGGTGACACTTATGCAATTGAAAGATGGTTAACTGTTATTCAGACTCATTACAATGTTTATGAACTGATGGGGTTCTTGACCTTACTACAGATGGATGCAATGACGACAATAATATGTTTGCTTCAAGCTATTAATGATACAGAACGTATTATGCTTAGCAAGCACGCATATACAATAATGTATGAGGCAAAACAGAATGATTTATTTAAAAAGGTTTCCGCAGAAATGCATAAGTATCCGGATGATTTAGTCGCCAGAGCAGAACTTAACGTATTTTGGAAAGACATTAAAGCGATTCTCAATAAGATGATGGATACAAAAGAAGCCAAAGAGATTCGCAACAATTTAGATGCACATAAAAACCAATCATTCACAACTCAAATATCCTTTTACAAAAAGTGTGATTGGAGTCGTAGTGTCGTAGGCTTATCTATGTTCGTCATACTCATTGAAAAGATCCAAATATTTATGGAGATTATTCATCATAAGATAGATATATTGTACAATCAGTACAGAGCGTTTATGGAAGACCGAATTAAGCAATATGAAGAAATACTGAGACAGCTCCGGGAATATAAAGAGCCAACCAAATAGCAAAGAGCATTGCATTTGGTATTGTTTCACAAAAATTGATTAACTTTGCAAACGATATGACAGAACAAGCATTACAACAATATCTCTCATTAAGCAATACCCCAAGGAGGACGAGGGTTGCGAGTGGAAGGAATTCAAGAACCTGAAGAATGACTTCAGTGGTCATGAGAAGGATGATGTCATCTCCTACGTGTCGGCATTGGCTAACATGGAAGGTGGACATCTGGTTGTTGGTGTTGAAGATAAGACCTTGAAGATTGTCGGAACGGATACATACAACTATACAACTCAACAGGCAACGCTCAGACTGACCAATCTGTGTGCAAACCTTTCAAGTGAAGGGCTGGATATTGAAGAGTTCATCACGGAGGATACCCACAAGACTGTTTGGGTGATTCATATCCCAAAGCATCTGCCGAAGTTACCTGTCTATGCCCACAACAAAGCATGGCAACGGATAGAGGACTCGTTGGTGGAACTGACTCCAGAACGGTTGAATGCTATTTTGGAGGAACAACTTTTTGCGCCAGATGATTGGTCGGCTGGTATCGTAGAAAATGCAACTTTGGCAGACTTAGATGAACTGGCTGTTGCCAAAGCCCGTGTGATGTACAAAAAGGTACACTCTAAAATTCCTGCCAACGAAATTGACAGTTGGTCGGTAGAAGAGTTGCTGAGTAACAGTGGTATCATGATTGATGGCAAACTTACTCGTGCTGCCATCATCTTATTGGGTAAACCAACAGCAGTGTTCAAACTGAGGCCTGCGGTTGTGGAAGTGACGTGGACGCTACGCGATGCAAAGGAAGACGTCGTTGATTACGAACATTTCACGGCTCCTTTCATATTGACTGTGGATGAGATTCTTGGTAAAATCCGCAATCTAACAATGCGTGAGCTGCCAGGAGGAACTTTGTTCCCAGATACGATGAAACAGTATGACAACTACAGCATCCGTGAAGCTTTGCATAATGCCATTGCCCATCAGGATTACACATTACAGGAGCGCATCAACTTTGTTGAGAATCCCGGCTATGTGTATTATGAGAATGGTGGCAGTTTCATTCCTGGCACTTTACAAAAGGCTTTGGCTATTCGTGGGCCACAGCGGCATTTTAGGAACGAATGTCTCTGTAAGGCAATGGTGCATTTCAATATGATTGATACTGTAAGCCGCGGCATCAAGAAAATATTCGATGAGCAATGGCGACGTCACTTCCCAATGCCTGACTATGAGATTGATGCTGTCAATAAAGTTGTTGGTGTGAGGCTCTATGGCAATGCCATCAACGAAAAATACACAAAGATACTGAAAGAGAACAAGACTCTTACTTTGCATGAGTGTATCGCCCTTGATGCAGTGCAGAAAGGACACCAGATTAGCGAAGAAACGGCAAAGGAATTATTGGACAAGGGACTGATTGAGGGAGAATCTCCTAATTATCAAATTTCACTGGGTGTTGCTAAGATGACACACCAATTGCCTGAATATACTCGTGTCAGTGGCTTGGAGCGTTCAAAACTAAAGCAAATGACAATGCAGTTTATTCAGAATGCAGGTGAGGATGGAACTATGCGTGACGGTATCTATGAGTATCTGAAAGTCGCAATGCCGAGCAATAAGACGAAAGAGCAGAATCTCCGTTTGTTGGGAAACATCCTTAAAGAATTAAAAGAGGAAGGTGCTGTTTCTTTGAAAGGATTGTCATGGTACGAAGTGCAGAATCCGACTAAAAAGAACTAAAAGCGACTAAATCCGACTAAAAAGAACTAGAACGGCCTTGAGATGACCGATTATAATCAATTACGACAGTTTAGCCTGAATCTGTCTGCCAGAGCATAAAAGATACTAAAAGCACGCAGATTCTTTGGCTTTCTGGGAAATCTTTTGTACCTTTGCAACTAATAAGAGCGTTCTTTGGATTTGTGTAAAACGTGTAGGAATATGTAAGTCCTCTCGTTTCCAAAGTGTTACCTGTTTCTGCTTATCTTATAGGTAACACGCTGATTTCCAAAAGAATTTAGAATTAGTATCGTTTTCTACCGTTACTATGAGCAGCCTGGAGGTAACTCTGCTTCTAAGACCTATGAGGCAAGAGTGCCAGGCACCTATCAGGAGTTCAAGCTGAAAGTAGTCAACTACAATGGTTCACTTAGTGGCTGGAAAGCCTGGTGGGGAGCGGACTTGAGACGCAGAATCGCTGAGCTTGTTTTCCATGAGAACTGATAATAGTCCACTATTCAGCCTTGATATTATAATATTAGTCCGGATGCATGATGAATGTATCCGGACTAATGCGTTTTTATGTTGACGGCATTCGCATTTTCCCAACTTTCAACTTGCGACTGCTAAGGCGAATAGGATTACTTGAATATGTGATCCTTTTCAGAGACGGTTGTAGGCACTCCAGCCTTGCCTCCGAAATGGCAGTCTTTTAGAACCACCTCCTCTGTATCATCGAAACTGATGGCATTCTTCACCTCTCCGATGGTGATGTTCCGGAACTGAATATTGCGCAATGGTTTCGCTTTGGTACCTTGAAGGACTAATCCACCGGCACGTGCCTTTCGGCACTGTATGTTCTCAACGGTGATGTTCTCGATATCCGTGAAGAAGGTGTTGTCTTGCCCTTCTCCGCCATACATGCTGGTAATATAGAAAAGATCCTCCACCTCGTCAAACTCACAGTTCCTGAAGGAGATATTGCGGATGAAACCGCCACGGTCGGGGTTGGTCTTGATGTACAGACCACGCTTGCAGTAACCGGCATAGTCACAATTCTCCACATAGACATTCTGAATGCCAGCGGACATCTCACTGCCTAAGACCACGGCATGAAGTCCTTTGAAATGGCAGTTGCGGATGATGATGTTCTCTGATGGACAGGCTGCCCCCCGTCCATCATGGTCGCGCCCGCTCTTGATGGCTACGTTGTCGTCGCCATTGTTGAAATGCACATCCTCAATAAGGACATTACGGCTCATTTCCGGGTCGATACCATCATTGTTCACCAACTTGGCATCGAAGCGTATGCCTCGCAGAATGGCATTCTCTGATTGCAGCAAGTGGATGCACCAGAAGGGAGAATTGGTGATGAATACATCCTCGATGGTGATACGTTCACAACCGTATAACTGGATGAGGTGAGGCCTCAGATAATCGCCTTCTCCGAAGTTGCGTTCCGAAACAGGTGTTCCTGCGTGGTTCATATCCCTTGAACGCTGTTGTGCAGGTTTCTGCAAACTCCGCCAGGTTGCGAATGTTGTCATGGCATTGCCGTCGATAGTTCCTTTGCCGATGATGCTAACATCGTGAAGCTGGTACCCATAGATGAACGGCGAATAGTTTTGCAGAAATGTTCCTTCCCACGAAGTCTTGACGGCAGGAAGATAGTATTCAGGTTCAGGTGCGAATTTCAGCGTGGCCCCTTCTTGAATCTCCAGGCACACGTTGCTAACCAGATGCAGAGGGCCTTTTATGTAATAGACACCAGCCGGTACCACGATACGTGCACCTCCCTTGCGGACTGCTTTTTTGAATGCCTTTTTGAAAGCGGGCAGGCAGTCGGTCGTGCCGTTTCCTTTGGCACCCATCTTCTGGATGTTGATGACGTACTCAGGGATTCGTGCACCGGTGATTTGGCTGAGGATGGCATCTCGCTGATTGTCATTGGCAAAACTGCTGATGGCTGCTGTCAACCAGCAAAGCATCAGAAAGAATCGTCTGTATGTCATATATGGATGGCTTTTTATGAACTTAAACTACTTTTTCATCACTTTCTTTCCACTTGAGATTACGACGCCCTTGAAACCTTTGGGAGCAGGCTGTCCGTTCAGCATAAACCATTGGTACGACTCCTCACCGCTGGTGCTTTCCGTCTGGCGAATACCCGAGGGTACCTGACGCAGCAGGTAAATCTTCGAAATCTTCACGGTTCCGTTAGCGGCAGCCTGAAGAGCTACCTGAGCGACTTTACTCATATCGTGACTGGCAAAAAGGCATTCGGCCTTCTCAGCCCCGGCATTTATCCAGACTTTGGCAAGTTCTGCATTACCTGCACCTTGGATAAATATCTGGGTGTTGATGGAGGTTGGTTCTGCAAACTCAAATACCAGCTTGGCATAATCCGACCAGTCAGCTTCACCCA
>Ga0247611_10007523_pt1 | contig 13640 bp, 13 predicted proteins | sample 177DNAGHGhighgp2_FD_192422 | JGI IMG/M metagenome (GOLD analysis project Ga0247611, IMG submission 192422) | Sheep rumen microbial communities from Palmerston North, Manawatu-Wanganui, New Zealand - 1770 DNA GHGhigh gp2 | ecosystem: Host-associated > Mammals > Digestive system > Stomach > Rumen...
CCTCGAAGTGCGCAAGGGCGAGTTCCTGAGCATTATGGGGCCGTCGGGCTGCGGCAAGTCGACGCTGCTCAACATCATGGGCCTGCTCGACGAGCCGACGAGCGGCGAGATTGAGCTGTGCGGCACGCGCATCGACCCGAAGATGAGCGACAACCGACTGGCCGAACTGCGCAACAAGACGCTGGGCTTCGTCTTCCAGTCGTTCCACCTCATCCCCACGCTCAACGTCATCGACAACGTGCAGCTGCCGCTCATCTACCGTGGCGTGCGCAGCGGCGAGCGCATCCGACTGGCCAAGGAGGTCATCGAGCGCGTCGGCCTCTCCCACCGCATGAAGCACCGCCCCACGCAACTCTCCGGCGGACAGTGCCAGCGCGTGGCCATCGCCCGCGCCATCATTGGCAACCCCGAAATCCTCCTGGCCGACGAGCCCACCGGCAACCTCGACTCGAAGATGGGTGCCGAAATCATGGAACTGCTCCACCGTCTGAACAAGGAGGACGGACGCACCATCGTCATGGTGACCCACAACGAGCAGCAGGCCGCCCAGACAGACAGGATTATCAAGTTCCTCGACGGACGGCAGATACAGTGATAAAAGAACCACAGATTACACAGATTATTTTCGACCACGAATTTCACGAATTACACGAATGATTAAGATCATACGACATGCCTTTGCGCTCATCCGCGAAGACAAGCTTTTCTCCGCCATCTACGTCGCGGGTACGGCGGTGGCCATCGCCTCGGCCATGGTCATTGCCATCGTGTTCAACATGATGCTGGGTGACATCCCGCCGGAGGTGAACCGCTCGCGCACGCTCTACGTTTCTAACCGTTTCATTCCAGGCGAAAAGTCTGATGATATACCCTATCATCAAGGGCTCTCGTCGGTGGCGCTCGACTCTTGCTACCGCCGGATGGCGTGCGTGGAGGCGGCTACGGGCATCATCCCCGCCTACCAAAATAATTACGCTATAGAAGGCGAAGAACAGCTGAGACAGGGGCTGTATGAAGCCCCGAGAGTCTCGGCCATTGCCACCGACCACGACTTCTTCCGTATCTACGACCTTGACTTCATCGACGGGCGGCCATTCTCCAAGAAGGAGTCGGACGAGGGCGAGCGCGTGTGCGTCGTCACCGACAAAGTGGCCGAGCGGACGGGCACGTCCACAGGCGCAACGGTCAGAGTCAACGGTAAGCCCTTCCGCGTCGTAGGCGTGGTCAAGGCTGTGAGCGCATTTCTGGAGGATGCCACTGCCGACATCTATTTGCCGTACATGGTCGAAGGGATGGATCTTTACCCCAACAATCGTAATCCCCTGCGCAATGGTGACAACTACGTGGACGTGACATACGAAGGTAACCTCAGTGTCCGAATCCTACTCCGCGAAGGCTACGCGCTGAAGGACTTCAACGCCGAGCTGGAGCCGCTCCGTCAGCAATACAGCGCCATCATCAGTTCGCAGTTGGGTAAGAAGGTGGAATGGGCGGTGATGGCGCGCACGCACTTCTTCCACCAGATCAATTTCTTCAGGCCCGACGGAGCCGACGACCAGGGGCTAGCATTGGAGACCATGAACCTGATGCCGCCCGCCATCCTCATGTTGCTGTTCCTCTTCCTGCCCGCCATCAACTTGAGCGGCTTGGTCAGCAACCGCATGGAGGCCCGCCGCGCCGAGATGGGCATCCGCAAGGCCTTCGGTGCGAAACGTCGCACGCTGCTCAATGAGGTCATCAGCGAGAACCTCATGCTGACGCTCCTCGGCGGCATCGTCGGCTGGGTGCTGTCGGCCCTCTTCGTGTCGGCCATCAGCGACAACAAGATTTTCCTGCAGATGTTCGTCTCTGCCGACCAGAGCGTAGTGGACACAGGCATGCAGTTCCAGATGTTTTTCACGCCCACGCTCTTCCTCATCGTGTTCGTCTGCTGCGTGTTGCTCAACCTCATGGCCGCACTTATCCCCGCGTGGCACTCGCTCCGTAAACCTATCGTCGAATCTCTCAACCAAAAAAGATAACGCCCCATGATACTCAAGAATTTTTGGGCGCACCGCCGCCAGAACGGCTTCGTGTTCGCCGAAATCGCCCTCATTGCCGTCCTCAGTTTCTACCTGATTGACAACATCACCGTTTGGACATATAGCAATTACTTTTGCCACGCCGACGGTGAGTTTGAGAAGGAGCACCTGCTCGTGGGAAAGACGGGAAGAATAACGCCGCTCACCGCCGAGAACGTCACCGCCGAGGCCGAAGCATACGCCGACACCGTTCGGCTGAAACCCTTCGAGCGCGAAGCCCTCAAAGTAATGTCGAGCCTCTATGCCTTCCGCGATGAGGTGCGTGCCCTGCCCGAAGTGCAGTCGGTATGTCTCACCCGGGAATTTGTCGGCGACGGAGAGGGTATGTGGAACCATCACGCCATGGCACCGGAGGCCGACACCACCAAGACCTGCTCGGCCTACACCGAGTTCTTTACGCTGAACCAATGCTATTTCGAGACGCTGGGCATGACCGCCGTCGAGGGCAGTCCAACCCTGGAAACGCTGTCGGCAGAGTGTCCCCAGGACGGCGTCATCATCACCCGTAGCCTTGCCATCCAACTCTTCGGCACCACCGAAGCCATCGGTCGTAGATTGATAGAAGTCAATGGCACCGACGATAATGGCGCAGAAATCGTGACGCGCCACACCGTCTTTGGCGTAGTAGAGGACGTGAAGCCCGCGCCCCACGAGCGTCACCACTACATTGCGTTTTCCCCTATAGTGTCCTTCGGCGATAATACGCCTTGGATGCTCATCCGCCTGAAGCCGGAGGCAGATGCCGGGGAGTTCATAGCCAAATATAAAGGCAAGGCTAACAATGGCACCTACGCCTTAGCTTGGCTCCACACCTACAACGACTATCAGGCGAAAAACGTGCGTATCTCCGACCAGTACATCATCATCACGCTCCTCAGCACCCTCGGCCTGCTCTTCGCCCTCAACGTCGTGCTCGGCACGCTCGGCACCTTCTGGCTACAGATTCGCAAGCGCACCGAGGACATTGGCATCATGCGCAGCTTCGGAGCCAAGCGCCGCCACCTGTTCTGGATGATTTGGGGCGAGGGTGCACTACTCACCCTCCTGGCCTGCATCGTCGGACAGCTTATCTGGCTGCAGTTCGCTGTCAATATAGGTCTGGCTGACGGCAGTGCCCGCGCTGTATCCTTGCGCGAAACCGACTGGGTAAACACCTTCTGGCTGCACTTCCTCATCGTCTGCGCCATCCAGTACCTCCTGCTCCTCGCCATCGTCACCCTCGGCATGGTCGTTCCCACGTTCCGTGCCATGTACAAACGCCCCGTCGAAGCCTTACATCATGAATAGAGTTTTCGCGTTCTTCCTCGCTTGGTTGCCCCTCGCCGTCTCGGCACAGACGGACACGCTGCGCCTCTCCCTCGACGACTGCATTGCGATGGCGCGCCGACAGAGTATTGACGCTGCCGTGGCCCTGGGCGAACTGCGGTCGGCCTACTGGCAGTGGCGAAGCTACCGGGCCGACTTGCTGCCGGAGGTGTCGCTGTCGGGCACGGCGCCGTCGTGGAACAAGCGCTACAGCTCGTACCAGCAGGCCGACGGCTCGCTGTCGTTCGTGCGCAACGACTACCTCGGACTGGACGGCGCGGTGAACATCACGCAGAAACTTTGGCCCACGGGCGGCACGCTCTCGGTGGAGTCGTCGCTCGACTATCTGCACCAGTCGGGCAGCGGCGGGTCGGGTAATCAGTTTATGTCGCTGCCCGTGGCCGTCACCCTCTCGCAGCCGCTCTTCAGCGTGAACCACCTGAAGTGGAACCGCCGCATAGAGCCGCTGCGCTACCGCGAGGCACAGGCGCGTTTCCTCACCGAGACGGAGCAGGTGGCCATGCAGGCCATCAGCCTGTATTTCGGTCTGCTGCTGGCCGGCGAACAGGTGAACATCGCCCGCCAGAACCTGCAGACCGCCGAGAAACTCTACGAGGTGGCGCAGGCCAAGCGCCGCATGGGCACCATCAGCGAAAACGACGTGCTGCAACTGCGCCTCGACGTGCTCACCGCCCGCAGTGCCCTGACCAACAGCGAGAGCAACCGCCAGGCCCGCCAGTTCGCCCTCCGATCGTTCCTCGACGTGGAAGCCCCCATCGCCGCCACCGTTCCCGAAGCGTCGGCCTTGGGTATCCATCTCGACTACGAGGACGTCCTTGCCCACGCCCTCCAGAACAACGCGCTCGCCACCACCATGCGCCGTCGCCAGATGGAGGCCGACTACGCCGTGGCCTCGGCCCGCGCCAACCGCCAGAGCATCAACCTCTACGCCCAACTCGGCTACACCGGCACGGGCGACAATATGAACAGTGCCTACCGCAACCTGCTGAGCAACGAGGTGGTCTCGGTGGGCATCACCGTGCCGCTGCTCGACTGGGGCAAGCGCAAGGGGCAGCGTCGCCTCGCCGAGAGCAATCGCGACATCATCCAGGGCCAGCTGCGCCAGCAGTCGCAGGACTTCCGCCAGGACATTTTTATCCTGACCGAGCAGTTCAACAACCAGGCCGAGCAACTGCGCATTGCCTGTGAGGCCGACACCATCGCCCGCCGCCGCTACCACACCAACGTCGAGACGTTCAAGATAGGCAGCATCTCGACCCTCGAACTCTCCAGCGCCCAGACCGCCAAGGACCAGGCCCGCCAGAACCGCATCCAGCAGCTCTTCAACTACTGGTACTATTACTATCAGCTCCGCAGCATCGCCCTCTGGGACTTCGAGCGCGGCTGCGAACTCACGACAGACGTAGAACGTCTCATTGAACATTGATCATTGAACATTAGATATATGAAGAACGACAATCAGACGATGGACAGGGCGATTCCTGTCAGTGAACAACGCCGGCGCAAACTCCGTCGCATCGCCGTGGCCGTTGCCATCGCGGTAGCGGTGCTCGGCGCAGGTGCCTGGCTCGGCACACAGATGATTCCGACCCTTGACCGCAAGGCACTCATTATCTCCGAGGTGGACCGCGGCACGATTGACGTCAGCGTATCGGCTACGGGGCGCATCGTGCCCGCCTTCGAAGAGGTCATCGTGTCGCCCATCAGCAGCAAGATTCTCGAGGTCTATGCCCACAGCGGCGACAGCGTCGACGTGGGCACACCCCTGTTGCGCCTAGACTTGCAATCCGCTGAGACCGACTACTCCAAGGCCCTCGACGAGCGCGAGATACGCCGTCAGCAGACCGCCCAGTTGAAAGCCAACGTCGAAACCCAACTCTCAGACCGCCGCATGCAGATTGAGGTGAAGGAAATGGAACTCTCGCAACTCGAAGCCCAACTGCGTAATGAACTCTACCTCGACAGCCTCGGTAGCGGCACCCGCGACCGTGTGCGTCAGGCCGAGACGACATTAAAAACCGCCCAAATGCAACTCTCACAACTGCGCCAGCAGTACCAAAACGAGCAGCGCGTGCGTCAGGCCGACCTCCGTATGCAGCAGTTACAGAACAGCATCTTCGAGAAGGGACTCGACGAGAAGCGCCGCACGCTCGACGATGCGAAAATTCGCTCGCCGCGTCGCGCCACGCTGACCTACATCAACAGCGAAGTGGGTAGCACCATCGGTGCCGGACAGAAAATCGCCGTCGTCAGCGACCTGAGCCACTTCAAGGCCGAGTGCGAAATCTCCGACACCCACAGCGAGCGTGTCCGAGTGGGCGGTGCCGTCATTCTCCGCATCGGCAAGGAGCGTCTGACGGGTATCATCAACACCGTCACACCCCTGAGTCAGAGCGGTGCCATCACCTTCACCGTCGTCCCCGACAGCATGAACCATCCCCGCCTCCGCTCCGGCCTGAAAACCGAGGTCTTCGTCATTACCAGCATCAAGGACGATGTGCTCCGCATCCGCAACGGTTCCTTCTACAGCGGCCCCGGCGACTATACCTTATTTATATTAAAGGACGACCTCCTCCTGCCCCGCCAGGTGCGTCTCGGCGAGTGCAACTACGACTACATCGAGGTTATCAGCGGTCTGGAATCCGGCGAGCAGGTCGTGGTCAGCGACATGACGAAATACAAGGGAAAGGAGAAACTGAAGGTGGAATAAGATGATTTCAAAAACGTTAAGCCATAGAGTTTCAGGCAAGTTTGTGTTTATGCGGTCACACAAGATACGGGTTGTTTGCCTTCTCATATCCTATCGTTGATTTCTTACCGTGGCCGGGATAAATCACTGTTTCGTTGGGAAGTAACTCTGTGATGAATTTCAGGCTTGCTTGTAGTTCTTCTTTATTTCCTCCCAGTAAGTCCGAGCGTCCTATGCCGCTTGTCGTCGTGACGGTCGTAGTACTCAATGCTCCAGGAAGCCAAAGAGTCGTCTGCCACTCAAGGCCATCAGCAGTTCCACGGCCATCACTGTAAACATTAGTCTATTCATACGCCATGAAGGAGTGAGAAAAGAGATTCGGGAGACCGTGCTGGCGATTCAGCGGCGGTCTCCCGATTTGTTTTGGAAATAACGAGGCAATATCATTTATTAGCCCTTTCAACGCAAACAATCTTTGAATGTAGTAAACCTCTTTCCTCATCCGATATTTTTATGCCGCATAATACATCCAAGTTGGATACTGCATTGTAAACAGAGAACTTCTGGTCTTCATTTGATGTTAAAATGTAATCAATGTCATTCAAGGTGAAATGCAAATTATCTGTAATTCTATATTTGTTTTCTTTCTTCCAGTTATCACAGGCCTGTTTTGATTTACTCCAAAACCATTTACACAATTCACCGTCTTCTATTATTGCATATTCTGGATAAACCATTCTCCATTCACACTCATCATAGTTGGTTTGCATTTTCCCTTTATTCAGAGACTCATACATTTTCATCAAACCAAGGGAACGCGATGCTGCTTCCGACAAGGCAGAACCTTGAAAGAATGACATTAATGCTTTACCACCTTCATTTGCATCCAAATCCCTTTCTCTATGACATTTCCCATCAGCATCATTGATTACAACTGATAGATTGTCGTTGAGAAGATTTTCGATATATTTGTCATAAGCCCTTGCTCGTTTATATGTTTCCAAAGCAGCATTTACAGTATCAATTGTAAGACAATAGTTGACAGGTCCGATTTCGCTTTGATAATTTTCCATTAGGTATCTCTTTTTCAGACCAATTGCATAGTCCCCATATTTTTCTGAATGTTCACTACTAAGTTCAATGGGAATATCGCAAAAAGAAATCATAGGAATACATGCATTAAGTTCTCCAAAGTATTCTTCTAAGCAATAACCATACCTTAATCCCTCCCTTAGAATTGACATCAGAACAGATTCTTCTTTTGTATAATGAAATAATGTGGAACTATGACTGTTTCGCCTTGTAAGATTTGTCATTTTAATTTGAATTTCATTGGATTGTACTCATAACCGACACACTCCCATACCCACTGAATACATTGCCTAGTTAAATTCAAGTTCTTGATCGGATTTTTTATAAGACCAATTCCTAAAGAATCTAATGATTGGTGAACTATAGCGATGTAATACTTGTCTTGATTATATTGCGCAGCAGCGAACTCATTGTTTGTCATTCTAAACCTTTGCCCAGCATAATCAATGGATTTTACTTCAATAAAGATTTCCTTACCATTAGGATCAGTACCAGTTAAGTCGTATCCAACATTCTGCTTACTTACATCCTTGAGATTAAACCCATTCTCGTTGAGTACTGCTAATGTGTTTTCTTCAGCGCTCCTCCATTTTTGGACACTTGACGCTGATGGTGATGAAGAATGTGAAGTCGAGGAACCATTAAACCAATCCCTAACCTCTGATGGAATGCCTTCTTCATCATCATCGAAATCATCGTCATCATTACTTGGCACTTCTTCAGAAAATTGTTGCTCGTAAAGATTGTTTATTCCAATTTTCTTTATACACAGGCCAATATCGTTAAAAGATATGCCATTGTCTATCATAAGTTGAAGAAAACTTTCGTCTATTTCACCGTTGCTATCGTTGATTTCTTGTAGGCTTCTCAATTCGCTTTCACAGGCAAATATTGCAGCCTTGGTTAATGCACCAATTTTGTGGTTCATTAGCACCTGCTTCATGGCATTCACGGCAATTTGAGCACAGCCGTTAAGCGAAATGTCTTTGGGATTTAATAATGAGAAAATCGTATTTACATCGTCAGTCTTAGCACCAAGGTATTTGAGTATGCTATCTATATTTTGTACATCAGCGCATTTAGAACTCATGCTACGAACACCTGCCAATGACATAATTTTATGAAAATCGGCAGCGTTGAGCCAAGAAGGCGATAGTTTCATCTTTGAGAAAGTCGCACCACTATTGCTCTTCAGCATAGTTGAAAATTCCCTTTCAAATGATTGCTTCATCAGCTGAATTAACTTGATGTCGTAATATGGCATCAGAGCCTTCAGTTGTCCGTCGTTCTCGTTGTAAATACTATGATTTAAAATCTTTAGGTACAACTTGGCAATTTCAGATATTACCTTCTTTGTTGTCTCGTCGAAAATAAGATGTCGACGTGATGGGTCAGTACTAAAATCACCATTTACGACAAAACCAAGTCCACAACTATCTTCTGTAGGGAGGAAGGCGTGTATTATAGCCTCTTCCCGCGGAAGTCTTTCTACTTTATCATTATTGTAAGAAAATGCGATACTACAATTATCTGAAGAATAGACTAACCATCCTGTTATTTTATCATTTGTGGCAATTTTCAGTTTTTTCCTTCCTTCAACTTGCTCTAAAACGTTTATGCTTGCATTTACCTCTTTGCTTAGATTGATTCTAATGTTTCTAACATTGTTTAGGAACATCAAAGTTGTATATGCGAAAGATGTATATTCCTCATCTATTTGATTTGCTGTTGCTCCAGTGAATATAAAGATGGTATTATAGCCATCGTTGCTTATCTTGCTTAGTTCGCTTTTTAATTCAGTTTTAACCGAGGATTTTAGTTCATGCGGGATTCTTATCAAGGGAACCTTATTGGCTTTTTCAATAATTGCCTTTGTCATTTCTTTCGAGAAGGTTACTTCATACATACCACTTACAAGATGAACTTCCTTCGCAAAACTTACTACAGACTTAAAACCTATTCCTCGATAGCCAATTGAAGCCCCTCTAGATTTGTTAGATGAAGCACTACGACATAAACTTTCAAGATCATTAATATTGAATGGCCTTCCATCGTTAGCGACAAGTAGATAATTCTTGTAACGTTTTACATAGAACCTTGTTGCTCCTGCGTCATCAGCATTTTGCAACAGTTCAATGAATGAACGGCTATTATAACTCTCAGAAACATATGCCTCAAGACCAGCCAAGTCCGATAATAGCATCGGAGAGTTTTGAGCCTCTGTGATAAGAGACTTTCTTAAATCTTCAATTTTCTGAATCATTTATACTGGGTATACTCTGATTTTACTAACTTCATCAACAGGGATATCAAGGTTAATTGTACCAAAATTATACACCTCAAAACCTTTAAAGTCATTTGAATGCAGGCTTGTGTGATAGACAATATTGTCATCAGAATCGTAAACGGCAACTTCTACTCCAAAACTGTGATTAACAGCTTCGCCATTCAAGGCCAGAACTTCACATAATAGCTTAAATGAAGTTTCATCAACGATCTTAACGGAAAACTTTTGGAGAGTCAGCCCAAACTGTTCCTCTATAGATTCAAAATGCTCGACCTTATTTTTCAGATTCAAATTGATATTACCGCTATCCTTTTCCTCTACGATGCCCCACTGGCCGTTTTGCCTTAGCAATAAGAGAGAAGCCAATTTGCCATCGTTAACTTCAAACTCGATTCTGTCGCCATCACCAACCCTCGTTATACCATCAAATTGAATTTCCAAATCGACAAAAGCATTCGCTTGGAGGAATGTACCATATACTCCAAAATTCAGCGTGAGGACTGAACCCCGTTTTAATCCTTGACTAACTGATATGTAGTTAAGGCTATGCGCAAGTTTCTTTTTCTTATCCGTGTTGTTAGTGACACGCATGATCAAGAATAGCTTTTCTTCACAGCACACTTCTTTCACCTCTTCCTTTATTATTTCGAAAGAGATTCCTTTAAACTGTAAGTTCTTTAATAGTACCATAATGTCGTTGTCATTTTGCTGCAAAATTAAATAATAATCTTCAAATTCGATGCTCAAAAATGCTAAAATCACATAAATTGAGGCCAATTTATTCATTTTTACGTGAAAAGAGGCAGAAAACATTGATTTTTCAGAAAATAGTTGTAATTTTGCACCGAAAATCAAAGTATATTAGGAAATGCGCGACATCAAAGACATAGCAAGATACGTGGGTCTGTCTCTCATTGCAAAGGGACTGACGGTCAGCCCATTGAAACTCCAGAAACTGTTGTATTATGTGCAGTCGTGGTACATGGTGTTCAACGGACGGCATAACACGCTCTTCGCTCAGGCTCCACAGGCTTGGGTCAACGGTCCCGTATATCCTGACATCTATTACCAGTACCGCGACAAGGTTTCAAATATGTGCGACCATCTGACGGCAAAGGATTTCGATACGGACGACGTGAACGCAACACTGGCTGAACTGGCTGCAAAGCTGCAACTGACGGCAGAAGAGACAGAACTGCTGGACTCCATCGTGATGCTTTACGGTTCGAAGTCGCAGAACGGGCTTATCTTCCTCACCCATGCCGAACAGCCTTGGGTAGAGGCACGTGAGGGACTGGCTCCTTACCAGCGTTCGGAAAAGGAGATTTCCCTTGACACAATGCATGCCTACTACAAAGCCCGTCACGACAGAAACCGCCAGAAGCAATGAAACTTAATCCCTACGACATAGACATTCAGCCGGAGGAACTGGCCCAACTCAACACGCCAGACTCCTTCAAGAATAGTTTGAGCTATGATGACGTGCAGTTGTCGAAAGACCTGCCCATTGTAGTGAAATATGATTATATCGACTTGGACGTGACCGACTATCACTTCAAGCAGGAGTTCCTGCTTCGTGATACGCAGGAATACTTCACAATGATGAAGGAGATTTCGTCAAGTACTATCAACGAACTGGAAGAAAAGGCACGTCGTGATAAGAGTTACCATTTCTATCGTTCCAATTTCAGCGGCAACGTGCGTAAGGCCGTGAAGCAGATTATGCCCGACGCTGACGAAAGCATGATAGTCTATCATTTTGGACTTTACGAGTGCGACGGCAAATTGGCCAATAGAGATACTGGTGACCGTTCGCCACGAGTCTATTTCATGCTCGGTACAAACGGATTCATCTATATCCTTTTCTTTGATCCATTCCACGAACTGAATCCGATGGTGAAGTAGGGCGTGGTTTGATTATTCAAAAATACCACGATTTTAATTTGACCTTCGGTCGAGCCTGCTCACGCTCAACAGAATAAAGTGAGCCTTTTCTGTATTCGCTTATTCGCAGACTTCCCAACTGGAAAAAAATAATTTCCCTATTGGGTTTTTAGTTTTTTCCAGTTGGGCTGCTGTGTGACATAGAAGTTGGCAGACCTGAGAACGTGGTAGGAGCACATTGTTACAATTACAATCGCAACTCCATCGGCGTTTGCTACGAAGGAGGCCTTGATGCCAAAGGCAAGCCTGCCGACACGCGTACTCCTGAGCAGAAAAAGGCCATGCTGAATCTGCTGACCGAACTGAAGAAGAAGTATCCCAATGCCGTCATTGTGGGTCACAACGAATTCAGCAACAAAGCGTGTCCTTGTTTTGATGCGGCCAAGGAGTATAAGGGCTTGCAGCCAAAATGATCTCTCTCTCTTTCAGAGGCTCCCAATGAACAATCTCAATGGTTGTCATCGGGAGCCTTTTTTTTGTGGGGATTGTCATATTTCGTCGAAATAAGTTTGTGGGGAATGTATTTTGGGGCACAATTAGTTGAAAGAGATTAAAGGAATATAGTTAAATTGAATTAAGGAAGTACGAAAAATCATACTTTTGGTTTGCCGAATCAGGTTTTCTTCGTATCTTTGCACCAAAAGTACGATAAATCATACGCTGATGGATATAGGAACAGTGATTAAGGAGCGCAGGGCATTGCTGGGAATCTCGCAACAAGACCTCTCGGATTACTCTGGAGTAGGCATCTCTACAGTCAAGGATTTGGAGCGAGGCGTGGGCAATCCGTCGCTACAGACACTACAGAAGATACTGGATGTGGTGGGTATGGAAATGGTGTTGCAGGTAAAACAGACCGTTAAATAGCATAGAGCATGAGAAAAGTGAATGTGTATTACGGTGAAGTCTATGCCGGGCAGCTCGTTGAGTTGTCAAGGGGCAGCTATGAGTTCACCTACGATGATGCTTTTCGTGCCGACGGCAGCACCCCTCCTGTGTCTGTCAACTTGCCCAAGAGCCAGAAGGTGTATCACTCAGAGCGCATCTTCCCCGTATTTACCAACATGCTGCCCGAAGGAGCCAACCGCAGGGCATTATGCAGAGCAAGGAAGGTAGACGAAAGCGATTTCTTCGGTATGTTGGAGATGATTTGCGGCATGGATGCCATCGGGAAGTTTGTACTTAGAAGACCAGAAGAATGAAGACGATAGAAGTTTGCCCATCGACATTACGGTCAGGTTTCTCTACCTATTCGCCCCAAGCCGTCAAGGAATTGTTTGACGGTGTGGTGGTTTCGCCCTTTATTGATATCGATTTCGAGAACGAGCGCGACCAGCAGCAGGCGATGGAGAACATGAACAACATGTCAATCTCAGGTGCTCAGGAGAAATTCTCCGCCATTATTGATGACGGGAAAATCCGTCTGGCTCACAAAGGCGAACAAGCCACCTATATCCTGAAGCCGGCACCTTTCAACCTGAGTCTCTCCACCCGCAAACAGATACCTGCCAACGAGCACCTGACCATGCAGATAGCATCTCAGGTCTATGGCATACGCACCGCCAGCAATGGTCTGTGTTTCAGCAGCAGTGGCCAGTCGGTGTATATCACGAAGCGCTTTGACGTGATAAACGGCGTGAAAGAGAGTTCGCAGGAGGACTTTGCCACCGTTCTGCAGATGACGGAGGAAGGCAGCGACAGCAATTTCAAATATCATGGCAACTATGCGCAGATAGCCGATGCCATCCAGCAGTTCGTGCCTGCATGGATGCCACAGATGGAGCAGTTCTTCCGGATGGTAGTGTTTGATTATCTGTTTGCTAACGAGGATGCCCACATGAAGAACTTTTCATTGATAAACAGAAACGGCGAGTATTTCCTGGCTCCTGCATACGATCTTATCAATACCTGCATCCATATCCAAAGTGGCAGCGACCTGGGACTGATGGACGGGCTTTCGCCAGATATTGAGAAAAGCGATGTGTATGACAGGACGTTGCATCCCTGCAGGCTGGACTTTGAACGATTCGCGGAAAGAATCGGATTGCCGAAGAAACGTGCTGCCTCCGTGCTCGATATGTTTATGGAGATTCCACAAGAGACATACGCACTCATCGACCACTCCTTCTTGAATGACAAGATGAAACGCACTTACAAGCGTGTTATAGAGGAGCGGAAAACACGTTTCATTCGACAGTCAGAATAACTCTAAAAGAAATGA
>Ga0247611_10007524_pt1 | contig 13640 bp, 11 predicted proteins | sample 177DNAGHGhighgp2_FD_192422 | JGI IMG/M metagenome (GOLD analysis project Ga0247611, IMG submission 192422) | Sheep rumen microbial communities from Palmerston North, Manawatu-Wanganui, New Zealand - 1770 DNA GHGhigh gp2 | ecosystem: Host-associated > Mammals > Digestive system > Stomach > Rumen...
TTTTCAAAAAGTGCTTAAAAAATATAACAAAATATTAAAATCTGTCTAGGCAGAAATTAAAAAAGTGTATAGAAAAACTATACAGATTTTAAAAAACATATAAATCGCAAAAAAATAAAAAAAGATAGAAAATTCTATCTTTATACATATAAATGACTACTTTTTTCAAAATGTAATACACTAGTGTTATCTGGAACTAAACAAACCTCGCCATTTAATAAACTCTTTTTAACATCAATAAGTCTTTGATTAGTAGAACCTCTGTACTTGCAATCTAAACTTCTAAACTCCATCATAAACTTACCATCAACTAAAACATCAATGTAAGATAAAAAATCCATAATACTTTTTTTCTTCTTACCTAATTCTAGTAACTGTTCAAAAGTATAACCAGTATAACACCAAACATTTAAGCCTAAATCTCTCGCATACATTGCAATTTCACAACAAGCAGCACTTTGACACATTGGATCTCCACCAGAAAAAGTAATTCCATCTTGATAAACTAAACTATCAAGACTTGACTTAATATAATCAACATCCACCAAAGCACCACCTGAAAAATCATGAGTAGAAGGGTTATGACATCCATAACAATTATGAGGACAACCTTGAGTCCAAATAACAGTTCTAATGCCTGGCCCATCTACAATACTATCGCTCTGTAAATCAGCAGCTAATCTAATTTCCATACTACTTTTCTTCACATTGGCAATTAGACTTAATAACTTCTTTAATACCAGTATGTTTTACACGATCCTTCTCTTCAGCTCTCTTACCATTATTAAATCTTTTAACATCCCCTGCTAAATAACCAGTAACTCTTCTAATTCTTTCGAATCCTACACCTTCTCCAACAACTTTTTCCATAAATTATTCTCCCTTCTTAACAATCACAATTTAAATTATTTATAGTTTCAAGTGGAACACTATCAAATTCTTTTCTTCCACAACCTGGACAAACATCACCTATAACACCAACATATCCACAAACAGGATCTCTATCAACTGGGTGATTAATTGCACCATATCCAATTCCGCTTTCTTTCATAAGACGAATAACACTCTCAAATGCATCAGTATTCATAACAGTATTACCATCTAACTCAATATAAGTAATATGACCACCATTAGTAAGTGCATGATATGGAGCCTCTAACTTAATCTTATCAGCAATACCTATATGATAATAAACTGGCACATGAAATGAATTAGTATAATAAGCTCTATCAGTAACACCTTTAATCTTACCATATATAGCTCTATCAATATTAACAAATCTTCCAGACAAACCTTCAGCAGGAGTAGCAATTAAAGTAAAATTCAAATTATACTCTTTCGCAAATTCATCAGTCTTATTTCTCATAAAACCAATAATCTCTAAACCTAACTTTTGAGCCTTCTTAGATTCACCATGATGTTCACCAATTAAAGCCTTTAAAGTCTCAGCAAGACCAATAAATCCAATAGTCAAACTACCATGTTTTAAAACACGTCTTAACCTATCAGTAGGTTTTAACTTATCACCATCAGTCCAAACACCTTGTTCAAGTAAAAATGGGAAATTATAACATCTCTTACTACATTGAACCTCAAATCTTTCTAATAATTGATCACGAACAAGCTCCATCTTCTCAGATAATTCAGAATAGAACCCATCCATATCAGCCTTATCCCTTTCGCCTAAACAAATACCATGTTTAATAGCAATTCTAGGCAAATTAATAGAAGTAAAACTCAAATTACCACGTCCACCTGTAGTCTCATTATTCTTATCAGTAACATCACTCATAACACGAGTACGACATCCCATATAACCTACTTCAGTCTTAAAATCTCCCTCTTTATAAAAACTTAAATTAAAAGGAGCATCTATAAATGAGAAATTAGGAAATAATCTCTTAGCACTAACCTTACAAGCCAACTTAAATAAATCATAATTCTTATCTTCCTTGTTATAATTAACACCCTCTTTTACCTTAAAAATAGAAACAGGGAATATAGGAGTTTCACCATGACCCAAACCTTCATTAATAGCAAGTAAGAAATTTTCACTTACCATTCTACCCTCAGCACTAGTATCAGTACCAAAATTAATAGAAGAAAAAGGTACCTGTGCACCAGCACGAGAATGCATAGTATTCAAATTATGAACAAACGCTTCCATTGCTTGATAAGTAATACGATTAGTTTTCTCTAAAGCCTTCTCATAACTTTTCTTAAATAATTTTAAAACAGATTCAGACTCTTTATAAAAATTCTCAAAAATACTTATATCAAATTCAATACTATTTAACTTATCAATAACATTAGAAACACGATCCATATTAACAAAACTAGTCAAATCAGTATAATCAAGTAAATCATAAATTTGTTGTTTAAATTGTTTCTTAAAAGTCTTTAAAACACCAGGAGCCATATAATAATCAAAAGCAGGAATACTTTGTCCACCATGTTGATCATTTTGATTAGATTGAATAGCAATCGCAGCAAGTGCCGAATAAGACATAATATCATTTGGACGTCTTAAATAACCATGCCCAGTAGAAAAACCATTCTTAAATAATCTATCTAGTTCAATCTGCATACAAGTAGTAGTACCCATTGCAAGGAAATCCATATCATGAATATGAATATCACCATCATCATGAGCCTCGCTAAACTTAGTCTTCATTAAATATGCCTTAGCAAACTCCTTAGAAATAGTACTACCATACTGTAACATAGTACCCATTGCAGTATCACCATCAACATTTGCGTTTTCTCTCTTCGCATCATCCTCATTAGCAGTCTTCAACCCCAAACCTTCAATAGACTTTAAAAACTTATGAGTCTTCTTTTCATCAAAGAATAACTTACGAGAATTATTTCTTCTTTCACGATATCCAGAAAAAGAAGCATAAACATCCTCATAACCATCCTTTTTCATTTCATCCTCTATTAAATCTTGAATCTCCTCAATTTTAATCTTATCATTATCTTCTGCTAACTTAGAAATCTTCTTAATAACACCCCTATATACCTTTTGTATATCTTTTTCAGTGTACTTAACCTCTTCATCAGTTAAAACACTATCAAAACCTTTTTTAATCGCAATCGCAACCTTAGTTCCATCAAAATCAACTAACTTTCTACCATTACGCTTAACAACCTTAAGGCTTTCTAATATTTCTTCTGTATCAGTCATTTTGTCTTCCTCCTACTATCATTTTCACACTCATTTTATATCAAAACATAACAATAAGTCAATACATTTTTCAAACTTTTTCCGAACAAATATTCGCCACAATTATTTTACCCTTATATTATAACAAAAATCAAAAATAAAAATTTTATGTTAATTTACATTTTTATTTTTTTACAAAAATATTCAAATAGTTAATTTACAACTTTTCCCTTTATTTTAAAAAGAAAACTCATACTTATCAAAAATACATTTTTACGTAAAAAATACATTTTTAAAAAAAACAAAAAAACATTTTTTCACTTTTTAATAAAAAAATGTGTCTATAAAAATCTTTTAATAAATATATTATATTAATAAAAATAATAAATATGAATAAAAATTATTATAGGTGATTACTATAAATAGACAAGAAGAAATAAAACTGTTAAACATCCAACTTATAACATCAATAATAGTAATAATAACAATAATCCTATCAATACTATTAACATATAATCAAAAAAAAGATATACAAAATAAAAATACAATATTCACTAAAAAACAAACACACAACATATCATACATAAATAGACTAACAATATTTATAACCGCAATTATATTTCTAATAATTAACTATAAACTATACAAAATATCAAAAAAAGAAGGCGAAGACTTATTAGTCTACTACCTTCAAATAACTGCATCTATACTATCAACAATAGCAGCATTAATAGTATTCTATGTAGTATCAATAGAACCATCAGGAGATGAAATATCAGACATAGAAAATCCGGTTATTTAGAATTATATTCTAAACAAACCTCATCCAACGCTTCTATAATTCTATCAACTTCATCAAAATCCTTAAGTCTAACACCACTAGCCATTTTATGCCCGCCACCGCCAAACTCTTCAGCAACCTTATTAATAACAGGTCCACGACTACGTAAAGAACCTCTTATAGTATCACCATTACCCTTATCAACAGAAAACATACCCCACGCAACAAAATCCTCAATAAAATTGAAATTATTAACCATATTGCCAGCAGTAGCAGCATCAACCTCAAACTTATCTAATATTTCTTGAGTAATCTTTAAATACCCAAACCCATTTTGAGTAACCACCATATTATTCGCAATAAAACCCTCAAACTTAATTTCCTTTAAAGACCTTAAATATAAATTATCATAGGCCTTAGTAAAATCAAAACCTGTTTCACGAATAAGCTTAGAAACCAAAAGAAAAGTACGACTAGAAGTATAAGAAAATAAAAACCTATTAGTGTCACCTACAACACCAATATATAACTTTTCAGCAACACTAGCATTTAACTTTAAACCAGTATTAAAAATTAACTCCATAACCATTTGAGATGCACTACATGTTGAATCATCAATCCATTCAACATCACAAAACTCTTCAACAAAAGGATGATGATCAATCTTAATAGAACATAATGCGCCGTCCATATAACCATCCACCCTTTTTTTATTAGGCGTATCAGTAATAATTAAAAGCGACTTACTCATTATTTCAGCATCAACACAATCTAAACCACCCATATATCTAAAACGAGAAGCAGGGTTACCAACAGCATAAACCTTCTTATTAGGAAAAGTAGCTAAAATTGATTCCTTTAATCCCAACTGACTTCCTAAAGCATCAGGATCAGGTCCAACATGACGTGCAATAACAATACTATCATACTTCTTAATTAACTTATAAATCCTCTTACAGATTTTTTTATACATAAAAACACACTTTCTATACTAAACTATAAGCATCCCTAGCAATCATAACTTCCTCATCAGTAGGAATTACATAACAAGGAATTTTAGAATCAGCTGTAGAAATCATACCTTCAGTACCAAAACATAACTCATTTGCTTTTTCATCTAAATGAATACCAATAACACTTAAACGTTTCATAATCTCAGCTCTAAATGGTCTAGACTTTTCACCCATACCAGCAGTAAATACGATCATATCACATCCACCCATTTCAAAATAATATTTAGCAATATAATCAACAACTCTATCAACAAACATATCACGAGCAAGAATACAACGCTCGTCACCACTTTCCCAACCAGAAACAATATCACGAGCATCACTATACTTACCACTAATACCTAATAAACCACTTTGCTTATTCATAATAGTATCTAACTCATCAACACTAAAACCTTTTCTTATCATATAAGGTAAAATAGTAGCATCAATATCCCCACATCTAGTACCCATAATTAAACCAGCATTAGGAGTCAAACCCATAGAAGTATTAACACACTTACCATTAACTACAGCACTAATACTAGCGCCACTACCAATATGACATGTAATTAAACGAGTATCACTTTTACCCAATATTTCATTAGCACGTAAACTAACATACTTATGACTAGTACCATGAGCACCAAATCTACGAACATTATACTTACTACACCACTCATAAGGAAGAGCATATAAATACTTACTTTCCTCCATAGTTTGATGGAATGCAGTATCAAAAACAACAACTTGTAACGCATCAGGGAAAACCTCTAATGCAGCACGAATACCAACTAAAGCAGCTGGATTATGTAAAGGAGCAAGAGGAGCAAGTTCCTCAATCTTAGCCATTACATCATCAGTAACAACAACAGACTTATCAAAATAGCTACCACCTTGAACAATACGATGACCCATAGCCTTAATCTCATCCAAAGACTCAACAATATTATAAGCCTTTAACTCCTTAACAACAATTTCAAAAGCACTCTTATGGTCAGAAACATCAACATGCTTCTCAACCTTATCACCATTAACTTTTAAAGTATAAAAACTATCACCTATACCAATTCTTTCAATATATCCAGAAATCAAAACTTCCTCTTCTGGCATAAGATAACAAGTAAACTTCATAGAAGAACTACCTGCATTAATTGATAATACTTTCATAACATAACCTCATTTCTACACAAATAATTATAACTTATTTATAAAACTTTATCAATAAAATAAAAGATTTAAATATTAAAAAACTACACATTATGTTGAATAAATAAGTGTAGTTTAACAATTTGTCAACAATTAATTCTTTAATGTACCAATAGATACAACATAAATACCATCATCTCTTTTATAAGAATAATCTGCACCAGTTAAAATCATTAAAAATGATGGTTCACCATATTGATCAATATCAACCTTATTTCTAAACTTATTTAAATTGTTTGCAGCATCAGGAATCTCACCAGCACCCAGCTTTATTTCAATTGCTCCCCATTTACCATCAGCCAACTTTAAAATGCAATCAACTTCAAAATCATTTTTATCTCTATAATATGACAATGACGCATCTATAGCATCAGCATATATTCTTAAATCTCTCATACACAAGTTTTCAAATATAAAACCTGTAAAATTTAAATCTTTAATCAAATCATCTTTCTTTAGATTCAAAGATGCGATTACTAAAGAAGGATCAACTAATTCCAATTTAGGAGAAACCCTTAAAGGCGTTTTTGATCTTAAATTCAAATTTGTAGCAGGAATATACTCCAAAATATATAATTTTTCTAAAGTATTTAAATAATCATCTAACGTTGGCCTAGATACTTCATTAACAAATTCAATTTTAACATCATCTAAAATTGTCGCCTTACTAACGCTAGTGGAAATATTCCTAGAAATACTCTTCAAAACAGCCCCCATCTTTGAAGAATTTCTTTCAACACCATCAACGATTTTTATTTCTTCATTTAATAAACTTTTAACATAATCCTTAGCTATTTTATATTTATTATCATCTAAAACGTTAAGAGATGCAGGCCATCCACCCCTCATCATAGCACTAATAAGACCATCAAATCCTAAATCAGATACACCTTCAATATCTTTCCCATCAATTATATCGCTAAAAGAAACTTTTCCGTTAGACTCACCAGATTCATATAATGACATAGGTCTCATTAACAATTTAGAAATTCTTCCTGTTCCAGTATGCATAACACTATCCTCAGATGGTCTTGCAGAACCAGTTAAAATGTATTGTCCCCTTAATCCAGTATGATCAACATCCATCCTAATAGAATCCCATACAACCGGATACATTTGCCACTCATCAAAAAGACGGGGCTTTTCACCTTGCAAAAATAATGACGGTTTAGTTTGATTTGTTTTGTCATATTGCATTTTTTTATCAGGGTCTTGAAACTCAACATAACTTTTAGCAATTTGTCTTGCAGTAGTAGACTTGCCACACCATTTACAGCCTTCAATTAAAACAGCCCCCATATACTCTAATTTATTCTGTAATACTTTGTCAACAATTCTAGGTATATATCTATCCATTATATCTCCTCCATTAATATAATTATACTACATATTCAAAATTTTGTTAATAGGATTTTACACTTTTTCCGAAAAATAAATTACATTTTGGCTGAAAATTATTTTACATTTTGGCTATTCAATAAAAACTATATAATTTTTAAAAATCGAAACATAACAAAAAAGTAAGTACTACTTACTTCTCATTTGGTTTCATAGTTGGGAATAATATAACATCCCTTAATGAAGGAGCATCATATGCAAGCATAATCAATCTATCAATTCCAACACCAAGCCCTGAAATTGGAGGCATACCTTGTTCCATAGATAATAAATAATCCTCATCCATATCCATAGTCTCATCATCACCTTGAGCCTTAGCCTTTAATTGATCTTCAAAAGACTTTCTTTGTTCTTCTGGATTAACTAACTCAGAATATGCATTACATATTTCCGCACCATTAATAACAACTTGGAAACAATCAACCATATTAGAATCATTATCATTTCTTCTAGCAAGCGGTTTTAAAAGAGCTGGATAATTATACATAACAACAGGTCCAACAATATTAGCTCTCAATAACTTTTTATATAAGAAATCAGTTAATTGAGCTAAACTTTTATACTCTTCCATATCCTTTAAAGAGAAAAATCCCTTTTCTACAACTTTAGCCTTATAAGAATCAACATCAGTTTCCTTTAAAAAATCAAAACCTAAAATACGAGTCAACTCTTCAACATAATTAACCCTTTCAAAAGGTTTAGAAAAATCCAATTCATTTCCACCACTAGTAATCACTTCACTACCTGTCAAAAACCTAATAGAATCCCTTAAAAACTTTTCAAAAAATTTAATATTATCTTCAAAATTCCAATAAGCACAGTACCATTCTACTTGCGTAAACTCAGGATTATGTTGAGGATCCATACCTTCATTTCTAAAACACTTAGCTACTTCAAAAACTTTATTAAATCCGCCAACAATACACTCCTTTAAATAACATTCTGGAGCAATTCTCAAATTACAATCCAAATCTAATGCATTATAATGAGTAAAAAATGGTTTAGCAGAAGCACCACTTACACTAGTTTGAATAATAGGAGTCTCAACCTCTAAAAATCCATTATCAGCTAAATAATTTCTTAAAAACAAATAATACTTACTTCTACCTAAAAATACTTTTCTAGATTCTTCATTCATTATTAAATCAACATATCTTTGACGATACTTCATCTCAATATCAGTTAAACCATGAAATTTCTCAGGTAATGGTCTTAAAGCCTTACCTAAAAACTCAAAACTATCAGCTCTAACTGTCTTCTCACCAGTTTGAGTAGTAAACACCTCACCATTAACACCGATAAAGTCACCTAAATCAATATTACTCTTAAAAAATGAATACTTTTCTTCACCAACAGAATCAACCTTAATAGATACTTGAATAGAACCCTCTAAATCCCTTAATCTTAAGAAACTTAACTTTCCCATCTTTCTCATAAATACAATTCTACCAGCAATCCTAACATCACTTGTACCATCATCTAAAGAAGAAACTTCACTAAGTTTATAATTAACATCATACTTTTCTGGATATGGATTACAAACCTTACTAATCTCATTAATCTTATCTCTTCTAATAACCTCTTGTTCACTTAACTCTCTCATTTTTTCACCTCAATTACCTTAGTACCCGCAATCAAATCAGGTAAACTTCTAAAATCATTCCTATATAATACCATAAAAATACTAATAATTACAACTAAAAATTGTAAAAATGATAATATAGATACACATAAAAAATAATTAAAATCCTTAACGATAAAAATCAAACATAAAGATAAAATAGATGTACCAATACTATTCATAAACAAATACCTAAATATTAAACAATTAGTAGAAACTAAACTACCATCATTAGAAACAATTCTCAAGCCCATAATCTTCTTTCCAAAACTAGAGCCATTATTATAAAGTGGATAAATAACAAAATAAATAACACCAACAATTACATTAATTAAACTAGTCAAAAACAACTCACGATCCATACCATAACTTATAGTAGAATACTGATTAACAAAAGTAGAAATATCTATATTGCCACTTAAATAATTATCATTAACACTAATTAACTCATTACTCAAATTAGTTAAATTATCACTAACTGGAATAATCGAACTAATTATAAAAGAAATAAAAAATAAAACAAAAAAATCAATAATATAAGCAAATAACCTTTTCTTAAACATGCTTAGCCTCCAAACTATCCAAAATATCATATATCTCACTAACGCTTTTAGCACTATTAACTAAAACATTAATATTACTGTTGCCAATTTCACCCTTTAAATACTTACTAATATGCATCCTCATCTCTAACACAACAACCTTCTCACACTTATATAAAAGTAAATAAGAAATATGCTTTTTTATCATAGAAATCTTATCACTTAAACTAACTAAACTAGGTTCAACACCATCAGATAAATAATTAACGCAATCACGAATAATCCAAGGATTTCCAATAGCTGCACGTCCAATCATAACTGCATCACAACCAGTTTCATCAATCATCCTTTTAGCATCATAACAAGACTTAATATCACCATTACCAATAACAGGAATACTAACACTATCCTTAACAGATTTAATTACACTCCAATCAGCACTGCCACTATACCCTTGACTTCTAGTCCTAGGATGAACACAAATAGCGCTACCACCAGCTCTTTCAATAGTACGCGCAACATCTACCGCATTAACACTATCCCAACCACTCCTAATCTTAACAGTAACGGGAACAGAAACACTATTAACAACACTAGAAACAATATCATAAATCAAATTCAAATCCTTAAGCAATGCACTTCCCGCACCACTTCTTAAAGCAACCTTAGGAACTGGACAACCCATATTAATATCAATAAAAGAAACATTAAAATTATCACAAATATACTTAGCAGCTAAACTCATACTAGAAGCATTACCACCAAAAATTTGAACACCAATAGGAATATCTATATCATTAATACCACTAAGCATCTCTATAGTTTTCTTATTTCCTCTACTAATTGCCTCCGCACTAATAAGTTCAGTAACACCAAAACCTAAACCCATTTCAGATAAAAGTCTAAAATAAGAAGGATTAGAAATACCAGCCATAGGAGCTAAACCAACTAAATTAGAAACATGAACATTACCTATATTAAACCCCATAAAATCACCAAGAAACTATTATAATATAAAACAAATAATTAATCAATTGCCTTAATACACAAATCCAAACTAGAATAAATCTTCATAAAATATAAAGAATCAAAACTTGACCTAGAAAGACCCATAGAATCCAAATAACACTTGATAATCTTCTGCTTCATATATTCCTTATAATCATCCCCACGAGAAGCACATAACTTCTTAATCTTTCTAGGAACGACTACACTTAAAATAGTACAAATATCATTTTGAATCATCACGTCATGAGTATCATAAGTAATCAAATCACTAATACTTCTAACTAAATCATCACTAGTCATATCACTACTATTAATACAAGTACTCATAACACCAATATAACTAGAACAAACAGAAATCTTATCATTTAGCCTATCAATCTTAGGCATAATAATATCATCCTCACCATTATTAAGTTTACTCTTATGCCACTCCAAATCCTTATTTAAATTAGATAACAACTTTCTATTATTATAAACATCAAGCAATAATCTCAAAAGAGACTTGCGCTTATCAAACTTATACTCACACCCCAAAACAGGATATCTTTTAATTAAATTACGCAATAAATTAGGATTCTCATTTTTCAAAACCAAATCAAACAAAACATCAATACTTACACTGCTATCACAATCACTAGCTACATCACGAGGAAAAGCCAAAACATCATAACTAACATCAATATCTACATTAACACCAATACTATTATAATAATCACGAACAATATATCTAGATTGCCTCTTTAGCTCACTAGAAAAACTAATATCACCATAATTATTATCAAAATAAACATTACCCAAAATACTAATAAGGCAAATCTCCTTAACAAGTCTCAACTGATCAAAACTATACTTAACATTATTAATACTATTAATACAATTAATTAAATACAAATACTTAATTTGATAAAAAATATCAGCCAAAATAACATAATCAACCTTATCCTTAATACTCTGCTTATAAATAACAATATCACTATGATTATTATCATAATAAGGATCAACACCCTGAACACGCTCCATAATAGAAACAGGTGCAATAACATCCTTATCACGAGAAAAACATAAAGCAAAAGCACGATAATAATAACACATCAAATCAAAATCCAAACTAATATTATTATTAACTAACCTATTAGTAAAAAAATTAATATAACTAACAGGCATAACATAATTAGGACAAACATAACAATAAAAAGACAACATCCTAACTAACTCACTATTAGAAATACTACTATTATTAACAACATACTGATTATATCTTTGAATTAATAATTCCTTAACCTCATAAAAATTAAAACTATTTAAAATTTGAATAAAAGAAGAATCCTTAATATCAAAACTATATAACCTAAGTAAAACACTGTTAAAAAATATATCTTCCTTACTACCACTATTAATAACAAATTTTCTCAAATACCTATTAAAAAAATCAATATTAGAATTAACACTACCAATATCAGAACACAACTGTGTTAAATAAGCACAAATAGAAGAAACATAAGAATCCCTATTAGGAAGAGAATTAACTTGATCACATAATTCATCACTAGATATAATACGCTTAATTAGTTCTAAATTATCCATAGCCAACTCCTCTCTAATATACCATAAAACAAATATATAACAAATATATAATATATTAAAACCCTTATTCTTTTACCCTATTCTTTTACCCTATTCTTTTACCCTATATACTATTATAGCACGAAATTCAAATAAAACAAATATATTTTTTACACTCCATTTACAAAAAAACAAAAATTAAAACAAAAATATATTGACAAAAAAAGAACCAATACTCTCCTATATTGATTCTTAAAAAATATTCTACCATTTACATCATAAAAATGACATTTTTGTGACTTTTAATATTGACATTTATAATTATTATTTCAACGTATTTATTGCTCGCTTAGCTCGCAATCAAATTTGTTTTTTTGTGTGTTGTTTACACTTGCTAACTCGTTGTAAAGAGTTTACTATCTTAGAAGAATTTAAGAATTTGAGACTGTTATAACTGGGCGCACGCCGTAGCGAGTGCTAAACACATCGTAGCCGTATGAGGTGGTGGTCAATAAGCCACCGAAGCCCACGTACCAAGTGTCACTAGAGTCGCCGGCGCGAGGAGAACTTGTCCAATATCCATGATTACCTGTTTCTACACTATTTCCTGGTTGTGTATGGGCATTGTCTCCTGTTGGTGAACAACCCCTGTTTGTACAATTATATAAGTTTTCAAACAACCAATAATATGAACTTGGACTTAATGAACTTGCTGATGGTGATAGATTTTTACTATCTAGAAAAAACGATGATGAAGAAGTATTTTGTTCATCCCAACTTATTCCTGGACTTGTTGTTGATGCTGCTCCTGTTATTTCTGCTATTTCTTGTGCTGTTATGAGTCTTGCTTTCTTTCCTGAATAATTTACCGCATTATCTTCTGCTTCTGTAAATAGTGTTGTTTTTATTCCATTTTCATCTTTGTAGGCTATATATTTATCATTTCTTGTTGGCACTCCAGCCCATTCTGTTAATATTAAATACTGCATTAAATTATCTGGACCAAATGCGTTTGTACTGTCCTCCACATAAGCGTCATATTCAGAATCATAATATTCTTCTATGTGAGTTGTATAAGCAACACCCACTTCTGTATTATGATCAAGTATCATATTTATTGAACCATCTGTATTTGTACTATACTTATACCATTTCAAGCATTTTGTTTGGCCTAAATCATTGGTTTCTGGTACTACTCCTTTATATCCTGGTATACTATTATTTGAAACGTAGTCTGTGCATGTTTCTCCATCTATTGGATTATAGTAAACAGTTCTATCAATATCATTACTAAAATAACTTTGAATATTTTCTAGTACTTCACCAGTTAAAGGTACATATGCGCTATTGTCATTATTAT
>Ga0247611_10007525_pt1 | contig 13637 bp, 13 predicted proteins | sample 177DNAGHGhighgp2_FD_192422 | JGI IMG/M metagenome (GOLD analysis project Ga0247611, IMG submission 192422) | Sheep rumen microbial communities from Palmerston North, Manawatu-Wanganui, New Zealand - 1770 DNA GHGhigh gp2 | ecosystem: Host-associated > Mammals > Digestive system > Stomach > Rumen...
CAACAACCGAATCCACTCCTTTCCCTCTTTGGAAATGCGTGGTTCTTATTCTGGCTGGGCTTGTCGGCTTGGTCGTTGGAGGAGAAATGATCGTTAAGAGCGCCGTGGCGATTGCACGTTATTGCGGTGTGGCGGAATCGGTCATCGGTCTGACCATCGTAGCGCTCGGAACCTCTTTGCCGGAACTGGCAACATCCGTCGTGGCTTCATTCAAACACAATAACGACATCGCCATCGGCAACGTCGTCGGAAGCAACATCTTCAACGTGTTCTTCATCTTGGGAACAAGTGCAACAATCAAACATCTGCCTGTTTATCCCGGCATCGTGATAGATGCCGCTTTGGTAACTGTCAGCGCGTTAGCCGTTTGGCTTTTGCTTTGCAACAAGAACCGCTCTATCAACCGTTGGGGCGGAGCTCTTCTCCTGGTAATATACGCCGGTTACCTGACATATAGGCTTTTAACGTATTAACAAATTTAAATTCAATTCATTATGGAAAATCAACCACAAGGGCTGAAAGATTCAGTAGTCCTGCAACCGTATATCTCTCGTAAATCCACCTTCTTCGGTCTGTTCAACCGCTTGGTTTATGCTCCGACGGATAGCCAGATCAGATTCACCAGCCGCTATTATGCACCTATTCTGCGCGAGGAACTGAAGGAGCTGTTTGCGCTCGGAGATCAAGTATTGGAAAAGCGGCTGGCTAAGATGAACCGCTTTGAACAAGCGATGAACGGCAATCTATTAGTCGAATGTTGCGTGTCTGCAGATAAGGAATTTGCTGCTCTGCAACTAAAACACTTTGAGCAGATAGACTACCAGCCGATTAGCGAGGTGCGTTTCTTGCAAGGCGACGCAGCCAAACACGCTGCTATAGTTTTTGACTTGTAAATATACAACCTTTAAAATTAATTCATTATGGATAGTATAACAATTATTGTCGGCATCGTATTACTTGCCATTTTTGTAGTGCCGGTTATCTGGCTAAACAGCAAAAAGTAACTTAATCACACAAAATTAAACCTCGACCGCCTAAAAAACGGCCGAGGTTTGTTGTATTTTTTACAAAAATCTTGTATAATTCAAAAGAAAGAAAAGAAAGATTATTGCAGCAAAAAATGCAAGCGGTTGGTGATATTGGCATCGGATGTGCCGGCATCGAAATCGAGGAAAAGCAAAGACAGATGCGGGTAGAGATCTTTGTAACGACGTTCGATACCTTTGCTGATGATATGGTTCGCAATGCAGCCGAAAGGTTGCAGCGAGACCACTTTGTGGATGCCAAGATCCGCCAAATCGCATATCTCGCCGGGCAGGAACCATCCCTCGCCGAAGTCTGCGGCGGAGTTGATGACGCGGCGGCTTTTGCGCCAGATGTCCATGATATCCGTGAACGGTCGGTAGAACGGGTAGTCGCTGCAGAGGCGGTCATAGACATGTGCATAGTGAAGCAAAAGGCGGTTGACGAGCTTTGCCTGCCAGGGGCTCAGACCGTCCTTGCGGATGTGCTGCTCGCGGTTGATGAACGCATTCGGAATAGAGGTGGAGAAGAAGCCCGTGATCGCCGGCGGTACTACTTCCACATCGTGCTCCATGAGCCAGCGCACGACGCCGTGGTTCGAGAACGAGTTGTACTTGACGTAGATCTCGCCGACCACGCCGACTACCGGCACTTGTTTGGTGGTGTCTGTCATGTCCGTGAACGCGCTCGCGGCATCCCGCATGAGTTGGCGGATAGCCCGATAGTTGCGCTTCGCCAAGAGCGGTTGCGCGGCGTTGAGGTAGTGGTCGTAGAGCTTGCGTGCCACGCCGGGAATACGCTCGCGCGGAGCGGCAGGATAATAGAGTTTGGCAAGCGCGTCGGCGAAATAGAGTGCTTCCAGCGTCGGACGGATGAGGTGTAACCAGTTGATTTCAAAGCCCGGCTGGCTGTTTTTGAGGCTTGGACCGATGGCAACAGCTATCACCGGCACTTGGCTCATGCCTGCCGCCACCAGGGCGTTTTTTATGAGCGCGTAGTAGTTCGAAGCACGGCATTGACCGCCTGTCTGCGTGATTGCCACGGCGGTCTTCGAGAGGTCGTACTTGCCGGATTTCAAAGCCCGCATGATCGAACCCACCACGATAGTAGCCGGATAGCAGATGTCGTTGTTCGCCACGTGCAGCCCTTCTTCGGCGTCCGCCTGTGTCGCCATCGGTAGCGACTCGATGCGGTAACCCGCCAAACTAAAAATTGTGGGCAGGAACTCGTTATAACCCTCTGCGAAATACGGGGTTAAGATGACGCGACCGCGGTCGGAGTGCTCGAAGGGCTTTGTGGTGAAGGGCGCTTTGTTTCCGAGATCTCGATATTTCGATATTTCGGGATTTCGAGGGGTGGCATTGACACTTTCGACGATTTCGGGATTTCGAGAGGACGCATTGACACTTTCGACGATTTCGGGATTTCGAGGGGTGGCATTGACACTTTCGACGATTTCGGGATTTCGAGGGGTGGCATTGACGCTCTCGACGAGGGAACGGACGCGGAGGCGGAGCGAACCGATGTTGTTCACATCGTCGATTTTGAGGACGGTGAGGTTCTTGCCGTAACGCGACAGGATAGACCTCACTTCGTCCAAGATGAACGCGTCGGGACCGCAACCGAAGGAGGTCAGTTCGACCATGTGCAGGTTGTTGTACGGGTTGTTCCCAACCCAATGTGCCGCCTTGAAAATGCGGTTCGGGTACGCCCATTGTGCCATGGCGTTCAGTTCGTCATAGACACCTTGCCCCTCGTGCGCCGCCACATTCTCCGTGATCACATCAATACCCATCGCCGCAATCGCGTCGGCAATCTTATGCTGAATAAGCGGGTCAATATGGTAAGGTCGCGCCGCCAAGAGAATAACCATCCGACCTGCCGCACGCGCTTCGTTGAAGACTTCCCTATTGCGGTTTTCCAATGCGTCGAGATAGTTCTGCTGGGCTGTAATCGCCTGCGTGATAGCCGTTTGTGCGGTGGATTCGCTGATATTGAGCGTAGCGAGGTATTCGACTAAAGAAGCCCGCAATAGATCCTCATCCCTGAACGAGATGGTCGGCGCGTCCAAAGGAATGCCGTAGTTCTTCTCGGGGTTGATGGCACTCTTGATCACGTCCGAATAACCGCTGACCACCGGGCAGTTGAAACTATTCTTGGATTGCTCGTCCTCTTTGTGTTCGAAGACCACCCACGGATAGAAAATGCGGTCCACTTGTTTCTCGATAAGGTCCATCACATGCCCGTGCATCAGTTTGGCGGGATAGCAAATATTGTCCGCCACGATGGTCCGCACGCCTTTGTCAAAAAGCCGGTTCGTACTCATGCCGCTCAGCCGCACACGCATCCCGCAACAGCCGAAAAGTGTCTGCCAGAACAGGTAGTTTTCGTAGATGCCGAGGCCGCGGGGAAGACCGATGGTAATTTGTGATTTGTCATTTGTGATTTGTGATTTTTCAAAGAGCATTTTATATTTCTCCTCGAACATATTGATGCCTTTTCGGGCAGTGGAGCCTTCGTTGGAATAGACACGCTCGCAGTTATTGCCGGAAACGTATTGGCGGCCGTTCGCAAACGAATAGACGCGTACCTGGCAATGGTTCTGACAGCCCGGACAGATCTCTTCTTTTTCTTCAAAGTGGTCAGATTGAAGCAACTCGTTCAGTTTCATAGTTGACCTCCTTTCGCATAAAGGGCACATCCATACGCGCCCATGAGTTCGGGAATCGGACCAAAACCGACCTCTTTGCCGGTGAGGATCTCCAAAGCGCGAACGACCGAATGATTGCGGAATGTGCCGCCTTGAACCATGATATGTTCGCCTAATTGGTCAAAAGATTGCAATTTGAGGACTTTGTACAGGCAGTTTTTGATGACTGAATAACTAAATCCTGCGGCAATGTCGTCCACTTGTGCTCCTTCGCGCATGGCTTGTTTGACCTTGCTGTTCATGAATACCGTGCAGCGCGTGCCGAGGTCGTACGGGTGTTGCGCCAGCGTCGCCATGTGTGCAAAATCGCTCACTTCGTAGCCTAATTGGCGCGCAAAAGTCATGATAAAACTGCCACAACCGGACGAGCAAGCTTCGTTGATCTCTATCCTTTGGATAGAACCGTTCTCCACAAAGATGGCTTTCATGTCCTGGCCGCCGATGTCGAGCACAAAAGAGACATTCGGTTGCAGGTGCTTCGCCGCCATGAAATGCGCCATGGTCTCCACGATGCCGTAATCCAAACGAAAAGCGGTCTTGAGCAACTGCTCGCCGTAACCTGTCGAACAACTGCCGGCTATCTCGATGTCCTGCCCGAGCGCGTCTCGCATTCGCTGTAACGCAGAATGAAAAGCTTGCAACGAGTTGCCGTTGTTGTAGCTGTAATCCGTGAAAACCAACTGCCCCTTCTCATCAATCAACACAAGTTTGGTGGTTGTACTACCGGAATCGACGCCGAGATAGAAAGGACCGGCTATGCCTGTTAGACCGTCCTGCGGACTGTTAGACCGCGTTGCTGTTAGACCGGCTTCGCCTGTTAGATTTCCGTACTTCTTCTGCTTGTCGGAAAGCCAGTTTTGGTATTCCGCTTCATCTGCAAAGAGCGGTGGCAGCGTGCCGGAGAGCGAAGCAACACCGCAATGGTCATTAGAAAATAAGGTACGCACCTGCGCGAGATTGTACTTGGTACTTTGCTCCTTGGTACTTAAAAGTGCTGTTCCGATAGCGGGAATAAACTGCGTATATTCGGGCACAATGCAATCTTCCTCCGTCATCTCAAGTGCCTGCAACAAGTGTTTGCGCAGTTCGGGGATATAAGCGAACGGACCACCGCAGAGGAAGATCTTCGGATGCACTTCTGTTCCGCGTGCCAGCGCACTCACTACTTGCATCGAAACGGCATGAAGCATAGAAGCGGCAATGTCCTCTTTGCTTACCGAACGGGAAATAAGGTTTTGGATGTCGGTCTTGCTGAACACGCCGCAACGGGACGCAATCGGATAGATATGCTCGGCTTTGGATGCCAGCGCATTCAGTTCGTTTGTCTCCACACCCAGCAACGTGGCTGTCTGGTCAATGAACGCACCCGTTCCACCGGCGCAGTTACCGTTCATACGCATCTCCGGCACACAACCTTCTTCAAAGAGGATCATCTTACTATCCTCACCGCCGATGTCCACCAAACAATGCACATCCGGATAGAGTTGTTTCACCACTTCCGCCGCAGCAATCACCTCTTGGTGAAATCCTACGCCAAGACGCTGCGCACAGCCCATTCCCACAGAACCGGTGATGCCGATAGTGAGACCGTCCTGCGGACTGTTAGACCGCGTTGCTGTTAGACCGTTCGCTTCGCTCACTGTAAGACCGCTACGCTGTAAGATCCCTTCGATCATCTCCTGTCCGACTTTCATCGGTTCTGCGTTATGGCGGCGGTAATCGGTTGCGAGAATCCGAACTCCCTTCGTACTTGGTCCTTGGTCACTTGGTACTTCAATTAGCGCCATCTTAATGGTCGTGCTGCCTATGTCGATACCTAATTTATACATTGTGTACCTTATTTGATAGAGTTATTAAATTATGCTGCAAAGGTACATAAAACACCTGACGTACACAAGCGTCAGGTGTCTTTTTCCGTAGTACAGACCTCTATTTCTTAATTTGCAGCCTGTTTCTCCTTATAGATTTGCCAATTTTATAAGGATTAAAACGCATTCAGTTGGTTATATTGCTTATCGCTAACGGGTTCGAGCCATTCGTTCGTGGCACCCGGTTGCTCTTGGGTGTGAATCGCCAAATGCTGCATCCATGAGTCCGCAGTGGCTCCATGCCAGTGTTTGACGCCTTCGGGAATGGCAACAATAGTTCCGGGAGTAAGCGGAACCGCCGGTTTACCCCACTCCTGATACCAACCCTTGCCGCTCACGCAAATCAGCACTTGCACCGCTCCGTGGTGAACATGCCAGTTATTGCGGCAACGCGGCTCGAACGTCACATTCGCCACACCGCCCCAATAGGGTTGCAGATAACTCTGTCCCACGAAATACTGCGCATAAGCATCATTCGACTTGCCTTGCGGCCAAACTAACGTTTGAGTGCTTGCGCCGTTTGAAGGTTTATTGGCTTCGCCGTTTGAAAGTTCATCATAAGCTTTCGCCAAACGTCCTGCTTCGGGCAGAAGACCATTTGCCGCGAGAGCCACCACAATGCCTTGCAGTTGTTCTTCGGTCACACCCATATTGCGTGCACCGGCGATGTGGGCTTTGAGTTGCGGCTCCACGCCTTCGAGACCGCTCAACGCCGAAACGGTCACCAACTCGCGGTCGGCGTACGTCAAGTTATCGCGGGCAAAAATATCTCCGAACAAATGCGCCTTCAGGTAATAATCCGTAACCGGCGCAAACTCATACTCGAAAGCCTTGCCCACCAACTGCGTCTGTACGCGCGTACCTTCTTTAAGTGCATCGTAGTCATCGCTGAGCGGATTTGCGTCCTCACCCATAATAACCTTCACGCCTTTCGCCTGACGATCTCCGATAACTCGCTGCAACACACCCAACGCATTCAGGCTTCTCGGAAAACCCGTGTAAGCATAGAGTTGAGAGAGAGCTTCCTTGATCTGACTAACCGTCAGTTCAGCCTCCAACCCATTATGAATAGCCGACTCCAACGCCACCAGGTCTCCCTTTGCCTCATCGCAAACGATGACACTCATCCACGCCGCCTGTTCCGTTGTAAATGAAAGTTGGTTCATATCCTTTGTTTCTGTCTGCTGCTTTGGCCCGCATGCAACCAGCAATACAGCCAAAGCAAGGGTCATGAATTTTCTCATAGTCTCGCTACCAACTCAACGATTTTCTGCTTCGTGGCATCGGTTTTCTGCTCGTCGATTTTGGCGGTTACAACGCCCATATTCTCGGCGTGCCAGTAGTTGCAGATGTCGCGGAACTCAGCCTTCGCGCCATCATAGACACCCGGCGAATAAGACGAACAGAGCAACGCCATCTTCTTCACTTTAGCCGGCGCGTTGACACAGTACATTCGTTGAATAGGCGCTTGGATCTGTGCGCAGAGCGTGAAATAATAGATCGGAGCAGCCAAAACCAGCACTTCCGCCTCTGCCATCAACGGATAGAGTTCCTGCATGTCGTCTTTTTGGATGCACGCGCCGTTGCCCTTTCCGTGGCAGTACTCGCACGCCAGACAGCCTGCGATATGTTTGTGCGCCACATTCACGAGCGTCACGTTATGACCTGCAGCCTCTGCTGCGTTCTTGTACTCCTCCGCCATCCAAGCGGTGTTACCCTTCGCTCTCGGCGAAGCCTGAAGAATCAATACGTTCATAATATATTATGTTTTATTTGTAAGTCACGGTTTCGGAAAGCGGCTTGCGGCTGAAATGGTGATCAAATGGTTTCACGCCTTCGGCAGCATAACCGCACGGCATAAGAAAGGACGGCTTATGGTTAGCCGGCAGGTCGAACGCGGCAGCTACTTCTGCGGGCTCGAACCACTTCACCCAACAAGTTCCCAAACCCAATTCGGTTGCCTCAAGCATCATATGCGTACCCACGATTGAGCAATCCATGTTACCCGAACTCTCACCGTCTTTGGTCCACGCCAAGTCGGTATCATAGCAAACGAGGAACACCACCGGCGCATGGTACGCACAGCGGGTCAACTCATTAATTTTCGAAATTGCCTCAGGACTTTGCAGCACATAGATATGTTGCGGCTGCACGTTCTTTGCTGTCGGAGCGAGACGACCGGCTTCAAGGATCGAGTCGATTTTTTCCTGCTCAACAGGCTTCTGGTCGTACTCACGTACCGCAAAACGAGCACGTGCCAAATCCATGAAACCATTTTCGTCTGTAGTCATTTTTTCATTTTTCGGAGCGCAGGCAGCAAGCATCACCGCTGCACATGCAAAGAGGAAGAATTTTTTCATAAATTTGTTCATTTGAATTTCGGTGCAAAGGTACTACTTTTTTTTGATATACACAAACATAAATCCCCAAAAATTCTACCATTTTTGCAGAAATGAGCTTTAAAACGCACTTTTCTCCTATATATTTCAAATATTTTTGTACCCTCGAGGACACCGACACGGCTTAGCCATCCCACCTCGAAATTACATTCGCACAGTTGTGCAAATAACAAGGTTTTGCAGCACAAAACACAAATATATTTGCATTTTCTTGCTGAAATCCTTGTATATTTCAAATATTTGTTGTACCTTTGCACCCAAAATTGGTGCAAGGATTGATGAAAAAGAAAGACTTAGTAAAAATCATTGCTAAGGGAAGAACAGGAGCTCCTATAGAAAATATCGATCCAACCCAATATGATGTATCTCCGCGTATCACGTACAAAGGTCACCATAGGTATGTTGTAAGTGCTTGTTATTGGTCTGAGTTTGGAGGTCTGATACGTAGTGAGGTGCCCATTGAATTAAGGGATTGCGGCAATGAACTATACGACGACCGGATTAAGTTTGGCAAGGAGAGAACTACCATTCTCTGTCCGTATCATTGTGGAATCTGCTATTAAAATGAAATAATATGGAACTGAAACGGAAATATGGGTTGTCATTTTATGAATTGGAAACGGCGCCCGAAAATAGCGGAGAGGCATATACTATCGCCCGCGAATTAGTGGAAAACCTCTTTTTCTTAATGTCCAAACTCAGCACAAAATTATGCGACACTCAACAATATGAGTTTTGCCTTTTACCTTATACTTTTACTGAACGCCGTTTGGACAGCGTATTATTGCCTGCACTATCTAAATTGTGCGACTCCTTGGTTTTGACCGAACTTCCCGCAAACAGAAAAACGAAAGACAAAACATATATCGGAAGAATAGATTATTGGTGTATATACAAAGGGTATAGTTTTATCATAGAATTAAAGCAGAGTTATGATAATGCAAACACGGACAATACACGGAGAGAGGAAATTCTGGATCAATGGAATACAATGATTCAGCAATTGAATAGTGTAAAAACAGAAGCAAGTAAATATGAAGAGAAAACGAACGGTGTTATAAGGCTTGGTTTACACATGATTACATCGTATAATCCTGAAACACCATCACCGGAAATCATTAATGGTTATAATAAACGCAAAATTGAAAGTATAGCCAATAGATTATATTATCACATCGGCAAAAAAACTCCACTTCGTAAGCCGGATCTCTTTATATGTTGGAGGATACCATCTTATATTGTTGAGCAAGATGGAGATTGTTCATATTTGGGATTGTGGACGATCGCAAAAATTTATTCACCCATTCAACATAAAGGTTTAAGATGAGACGTTTATTAACATTGTTTTTGTGCACAGCATTTTGCTTTTTCTTTGCTGTCGCCTCAGACGTCAAGATAGACAAAGACAACTGCACGATTACCAAAGACGGCAAGACATACAATCTATACGGAAAGGTAAAGATTGTTGATTCCTTTGAGGACCTCAAAGTCAAAATCGTAGATGCTTTTGAAGACGCTGACATCAAAATTGTGGATGCCTTTGAGGACTCATGCGGCAAAGTGAAAATAGTTGAGCATTTTGAAGATGTCAAAGTGAAGATAGTAGATTCCTTTGAAGATATAAAAATCAAGATAGTAGATTCTTTTGAAGGAGTAAAGAAATAAGAACTCTTTGGCTCTATCAATCCCCCGATAACTCGATCTATCGAAATACCAGCCTGCTCCACCACCGAGCAGGCAGGAGTTTTCTTTCTTCTCATTCAGCCTATTTTATTCGGTCTTTACCTTTACCCCTTGGACATTATACGTTGCTCCGTTGTGGTTGATGTAGAGACGACCATCGCGGAGAACCTTTGTACTTTGTACATCGTCACTTTGTACATTCGGGGTGAGGTCTGTTGTTCCTGCTTTTTCAAAACGCACAGACACATCGCCGGAACCGAGAGCGGCGGCAAGGCCGGAAGGATCGTCAATAGAGCCGATGCGGGTATAGGAATAGGAGGTGTTGAAAGTTTTGTAGAAGAGGACTACACAGTTGTTGCCGTAAAGCATCAGATCGCCGGCATGGATGGTACCGGGCTGGTATGCGGCGGTGGGAAGATTGGAGGATAGGTAATGGTATTTCTCATTGCCGTTCAGTTCGTTCATCGTGATCGTTAAGGGCAAAAGGGCAGCAAAGGCTTCGCCGGTTTCGGAGTCTGCGAGCGTGGCAGTAAAGGTCTTTGAGCCGATGATGATGTTAATCGGTGTTTGTGCCATAAGGGTCATTGTGCTCAGCGCAAAAAAAAGTATAAACAATCGTTTCATTTTCTTAATTTTACATTTTCTCATTTCGAGTGCAAAGGTACTACATTTGGCGGATATAGAATAACATAAATTTGCCAAATAACTACCAATTTTGCAGGAAACATAGAAAAACATGATTTTTTGGCTGCCATTTTTGCATATTTCGATAAAAAGTTGTAAATTCGACCTCCTCCCCCATAAATGGGGACCCCTTCGAAAGTACGTTCGCGTCCTGCCGGACATACAAAACGGCGGACATTTTTTTGCCAAGCCTCGCGGCTTTTCTGTTTTGTGCCGATAAATATCGTCTTATGCAAGCATAGCCGCTATTTACCCGCGCGAAACAGAAAGAATCTTATTCTTTTTGGCAAAAATTGCCCGAATGCTTGTGTATGTGCAATATTTGTTGTACCTTTGCATCAAATTACAGCCGTTATGAAAAAAGTTCTGAATATACGTGAGCCGAATGTGTATGCGCGGCATTTGGAGGCGGAAGTGATCCACCCGCTGATTAGTGTCGTTCATTTTGATGAGCTGGAGAAGGGGGTAAGGACGAGTATGAACAGTTATGGGGTGTATGGGTTGTTTATCCAGCGGGAATTTCCGCAGAACTTGTCGTACGGCGTGCGGCCTGTGCAGGTGAGCGAATGGTCGGTTATTGCCGTTGCGCCCGGACAGATAGGCGGCAGGGAAGATGATGGCAAACCGCTCTTTTTGAACGGATGGGCAGTACTATGGTCACCGGAGTTGATGAGCAAAACGGACCTCGAGGCACACATCGCGGAGTATAATTTCTTCTCATATTTCTTTACGGATTCACTACCTTTGGAGCCGAAGGAATGGGATGCGATTGAGATGCTCATAAGCGCCCTGCGCGAAGAACTGAAAACCCATAAGGATAGTTCGGCGCTACGGAATATTATCGTCAGCTATCTTAGGCTGATTTTGGATTACTGTCAGCGTGCTTATTGGCGTCAGAATGCCCGGATTACCGCTACCGAACCGGATATATTGAAGCGTTTTCATGCATTGCTGGACCGCTATTATTACGAAGGCCGGCAAGCCGAGAAAGGCTTGCCGACAGTAGCATATTGCGCTTCGGAGATGGCGTATTCAGCGGGGTATTTCGGCGATTTGGTGAAGCAAGCCACAGGCGCTTCTGCCAAGGAATATATCCAAGCGTATATCATTCGAATCGCGAAGAATATCCTCATGAGCGGCCGCAGCATCAGCGAAACGGCATACATGCTCGGCTTCGATTACCCGCATCATTTCACGCGCATGTTCAAGAACAAAACCGGCATCACCCCCGGCGAGTACATGCGAGGGCAAGAATGATTTTATTATTCTATGATCTTAATCACTTTAGCCGGCACACCGCCAACGATGGCGTTGGCAGGGACATCTTTGGTGACTACCGCTCCGGCGGCAACAATGCCATTGTCTCCGATGGTCACTCCTTGCAGGATGGTCACATTTGCGCCAAGCCACACTTTTTTGCCGATGTGTATCGGTTTAGCAATCATGCCTGCCCGTTGCGCCGGGTCAGGAAGATGATTGAGCGTGCAGAGCGTGGCGTTATGACCGATGAGGGCATCGTCGTCGATAAAGATACCGCCTTGGTCTTGGAACTTACAGCCCATGTTGATGAACACCCGTTCGCCAACATGCGTGTTCTTGCCGCAATCGGTATAGAACGGCGGAAACATACCAAACGACTCCGGCACGTCTATCGCCCATAACTCACTCAACAACCGTCGCAGTTCTTCGGGTGTGTGGTACGAGCCGTTGATTTCGGCGGTGATACGCAGGGCTTCCTGCGAGAATTGATGGAACTCCAAGTGCAAGTCCGAGCCACCCACTATCGGCTCGTCCGTTGCCATCCGTTCACGAAACTGTTCTATTGTCATATTCATCCTTTTTTTGTAATATTTGCTATGCTGATATTGCCCGTGTGATTGCGGTAGCAACGCAAATGGTAAAATCACGGTGCAAAGGTACAAAAAAATTCGACACTCGCAAATGGCAGAATGCGGTCGGTATTCATGTAAGTGCCTATTTTTGATATTATGTAAAGTTATATTTCTCGCGAAATTGCTTTTGCTCTTCTGCCGAACGGGAGGTAAAGTACGCTTTCCATCCCGGACAGAAATTGATGTGCCATCTCAATGTCCTCTCACAAATTGACATTCAGGTACATCCGCCGTGAAACAACTATCGTCTTGCTGCTCCTCGTCAATCGCTTGCTGTTGTTGGGCTATGTACTCGTCGTAAGTCATTAATCTATCTTATAAGCAGGTCTTTCAGTTGGATTTGCGGATGACGGTATTGACGCTCTTTGCGAACATCTTGACCGTTTGTACGGAATGCCTGCTGTGCACAGGCATGAACGCACGCGAGGCACACGGTACAACGGTCACCGGTGATGGCTTTGTTATCTGCCAGGCGGATGTTCTCCATCGGGCAAACGCGAACGCAAGTACCACAACCGTTACACTTGTCGGCATTCACTTTCGGACCCAAGCAATGAATCATTCCTCTTTCTATTGCCGGACGGCCGAGAAGCCATGAGAGAAGGCCGAACCAACTATAGTGTAGCACGTGGCTTTCTTCCTTCAGTTCGCGGATGATTTGCTCCATGCGGGCCGGCACGCGATCGAACTTACCCAGCTGTTTGTTAGGATTCCTTCCGAACGCCAGCGCGCTGTTATCAGGTACACTCACCTTGTGACTATATGCCAGTTCGATGCCTTTTTTGCGTAATATGCGTCGCAACACCCAGATGCAGTTGCCCGCGGCGCTTCCGCACGTGACAACCGTAAAGACATAAGATTTGGGAGAAATCTTCAATCGCGATAGCATTTCCGGCATAGCCGGTGGCAGATTGAAATCATAGGTCGGGAAGACCAGACCGATACGTTTCTCGTTCGTCAAGTCCTGCTGCACGGCCTCAATCAGCGGCATTAGTCGCTCGTTCAGCTGTTCTGCCAGTTGCCGTGCGACGGCAAGGCTATTACCTGTTGCGGAAAAATAAAGAATCATATATATGCGATTTTGTGTGCAAAGATACATAAAAAAATTGATATATACAAATTTTATGCTTTCAATCTTCCGAGAAACTTAATTCTGCGGCATAAATTGAAGAAAAATGTAATTTTTCGCTCGCGTTAGGGATTGGAAGGGCTATGGTATAATGCAATTATGCGGAACATGTGGGCCCATGCAAAGCCGGACGCTCGCAGGGTGTAGATGTCAGCCGGTACAGCAAAGGGCTGTAGTCACCCACCGGAGGTAGTTGCAGCCACCGGCAGGTAGAGTGTAGGACGCAGCTGCATTATAAGGGCTCCCGCA
>Ga0247611_10007526_pt1 | contig 13636 bp, 4 predicted proteins | sample 177DNAGHGhighgp2_FD_192422 | JGI IMG/M metagenome (GOLD analysis project Ga0247611, IMG submission 192422) | Sheep rumen microbial communities from Palmerston North, Manawatu-Wanganui, New Zealand - 1770 DNA GHGhigh gp2 | ecosystem: Host-associated > Mammals > Digestive system > Stomach > Rumen ...
AAACCAGTTATCGTCTGCTTCGCTCATGTATTTTACAACGTTTTCTGCAGCCATAATCCCTTTTTCACTCCTGACAAGCTCGCTGATATAGTCAGCATATTTGTGTAGAAGGTGGTTTCTGCTCTGCAAATTGCCTAAGATTTTAACGGAAATCTGCCTGTATTTTCTACAAACAGTCGAATATAGGTGACAAGACCGCCAATAACCGCAAATGCCAATTTATAGTATACAAGGACAATCTACAAAAAGCTTTCTGCTTTTCGTTTAATATTTAAAAAAGCTGATACATGAAAATACAGCCATCATCATATTTGGGTTTAATATGCTGGTGAACAAATTTTTCATCTTCTGGATCAAGTCTATGAAAGCCCATTGTTTTATAATGTTTTATAAGTTTATCTTCTGGCAATGCATAAATATAGATTGCTTGGATTCCTATAAAAGTTCTAAGATATTTTATAAGAGGTAAGATAAATTCTGCAAAAACTGTAGAACCAAGATTCTTAGCATCTGGATGCTTTTTTCTGTAAGAAGAATTAACTGCAAAGTTCGAAAGCTCTACAGCAGAAATAGAATAAAAATAACCATTACCTGCATCAATTGTAAAAAGTCCTGTTTTTAAAGAAAAATATGCAACAATTTCATGTGTAAATTTATCTTTTATAAGATAAGTTCTTGCAGAGCCATCTTTCTCATCTGATTCTGCTAATTCCCTTATATAACGTTCCAATCCATAACCAGATTTATTTGAAACACAAAATTCCTGAATAAGCTTCAAATTATCTGAAGAATCTAAAAGATGTTCATAATAAAAAAGCTCTGTCTCAAGAGGCAAAAAAATCATTTTTAATCCTCCTTTGATTCCGCTTTTATCATCTCAAGAGCCTTTCGTTCATAGTCAGCAGCGATTTTTTGTAATTTAGAAAAATCTGCTTTTGGAGAATTTAAAATCTTCAAAAGCACTTCTTTTCCCTTGCTAGCAGGGATATCATTTATAGTCTGATAACGATTTATTGAAGCCATAAATTACCTCCATACACATATAATATAACATCGACTTAGGAAAAAAGTAAGCGACACTAATTCTTGTATAGCAAAAAACTTTTATGCTTTTACTGTAATTTCTTTTTGCAGTTCCAGAACTTTTTCAAGCGGAAGCCCTTGGGCCTGCGCAATTTGTTCAGGAGTTCCAACTTTCATTTTTAAAAGATTAATAGCGGCTTCAACAGCTTTCTTCTGTTCGCCTTGCTGAATTCCGATTTTTAAAGCTTCGGCGGCACGTTCATCGCCGTATTCTTCTACTATCTGACTGGCCATTTGTACCCCCTTATCATCTTGCTTATGGAATCTCACTTTGCGGGCGAGTTCTTTGTAATACATTTCATCGGCGTTTGGAGTAGAAAAGTCGTGCATCAGTTTACCCAATGCATTATTGCCTCTGTAATCGCCATTTACATACATTATATTACATGCGTCATCAAAAGGCAAATAATCACCGTCTTCATCTTTAACATCCAGTGTTTTATTTACAGTATAAATAGGTTTATTTTGTTTAAATATATCATGCTCGAGAATAAATATTATGTAAAGCGTTGGTAACTGATCAAAATTTTTTCCTTTCTTTAAAGTGTGACTGTCCAACATTGCCTGATGATAGCGAATTCGTTTTCCGCCTGCACCTGATTTTTCACGCTGAATTTCTATATTGTATTCTTGTTTGAAAATATCTTCTGCAACGATATCAAGTTTTACTGAGCGACCGAAAAGATTGTTTTTCTGAACTTGAGTCATAGATTTCTTAACTTTCAAATCATTTCGATTAAGAAGAATTCTTATTAAAAATTCTGTTGCCTTTTTGTTGCCACTGAAAACTAAAGTCATCAGTTCATCATCAATCAAGCGCAGGCTTTTCACTTTTTCCAATACTATTGGATTAATATTATCAAAGATTGTTTCAACTTTTTTTTCAGTCATATCATACCTCCAAAATAAATAGAATAATTATTTTTCATATATAATATGGAGAGACTTGTTCAATTTTATGAAGTGATTTGAATAAATAACAAAACTTTTAAAACTTTTTCTCAAAATCATTTCCGAAAACTGCATGCTTTGGACAAATTTATATGTAGGAGGAAATGATAATGAAAGACGAAAATGTTCTCTCTCCAGAGAAAAAATGGGAACAGGCAACAAAACTACTTTGGATCTGGACGATTTAAATGCCGGTGCAGATTACACAGACCTTAAAACAAGCTATATAATTTTTATATGCATATCAGATATATTTGAAAAAGGCCTTCCTTGCTACAGCTTTGAAAACTTGTGCCGTGAAGACATCAGCGTACATCTTAATGACAGAGCATATAAATACTTTTTTATTGCCCAGAACTGTGATAAAATATTAAACGAAAAGCAGAAATCCTTTTTGCAGCTTGTCCTTGGCCAAAAAGCCAGCGACAATTTTACCAAAAGAATTGAAGAACTGACCGAAGAAGCCAAACATAATACACAATGGAGGCAGCAATACATGGAATGGGAAAGACAAAGAACCTATGATTTCGAAAATGGCAAAGAAGCAAAGGCCATTGAAGCTGCTATTAATCTCTTGAAGATGAAAGTCGGAACACCTGAACAAATCGCACAGGCTCAAGGTCTCCCACTCGAAAAAGTTCTGGAACTCCAGAAACAGATTCCAGCGAAAGCCTAGAAAAATCTCAGGAGTGATTATTTATTGTCATTGCGAACCCCGGAGGGGTGAAGCAATCTATGCTCTACACTTAACTTTTTACTAGTATACCATTGATTTTAACCTCTATACATTATATAGTATAATTACTGGCATTCGCAATTATTGGCGGTCTTGCTTCCAAAGTTTTGACTATTCGTAGCAATATGAATAGATTACTTGATTTTGGAGGCTGCTATTATGAGTTCATACGAATTTCTGGATTTGTTGTTATCAGCAATTCCGATTCTTATCGACTTAATTCAGCGCCTTCTCCGAAGACGGAAGAAGAAACGTAAGAATAAAAAATAGTGCCCGCCGAGTGTTGACCCTATCGGCGGGCACAAGCCTAGTTATCTAGGTATACCTGTTTGGAGGCAAGACGCTTGATTGCGAATGCCTTTCTTTTTTAAATATAAAGCACTTGTGGGGAAAAAGCAAGTGCTTTATGAATTCAATTCAATAGCAAAACCAAACTACTCAACCTTTACATATTCAATAATACGGTCTGCAAGGTAGCTTATGTAAACATTACCAGCTGATGTAACTCCAATGTTTACACGGTATTGTACTGGAATACCAGCTGTTGGTACATGGTATGCCTCCCAGGCACCTGTAAAGAGTTCATCAACAGAACCGTCTTTTACAGAAGAAGCATTAGCAGTAGCTCCATTGTATGTGATAGGACTTACAAGCTTTGCAACCTTTGCAGAACGTTTTGTATCTGCATTTGACATACTGTAGTAACTGATGTATGGAGTTACACTTGTTGTATTGCCAACTGTAGTTTCCTTAAGAGCAAGGTCTACATACTGACCAACCTGCTGGTAACCGTCTACTGTTACAACAACAGGAGTTGCAGTTACAGATGACATATAAGCATACTTTAAGTCACCGTTACCTGTGTCGTAGTAAGCAAAGTGGATACCACCTTTTGAGTCAGTTTCCATAGCAACAAATTGACCGGCGCTATCAGAATCTATCGGAACTTCAATCCAAGGAGAACCTGCTCCTGTAACAGCTGGATTTAAATATGTATTCTGAGCCAAATTTGTATTTCCTCGTTTTAGATTTGTTATAGCAATTGTTGAATTTGTCCCTGTTTGCATAGAACGAACTGTAACCAAATTTGTTTTAGGATCCACTTCTGCATAAGCTCCATAACCATTAGAAAGGACAAGATTTAACTGGTAAGCAAATTCATGTGTTGATCTTGTACCTATAGTAGTACTTCCCCATCCAGTAGTGTCATCTATAGCAGTATATTCTATTTCAACAGTACCTTTACTTTCTCCATCAACACTAAGAGAGAAAGAAATTTTGCTTCCTCCTTGAGGGACAGTTTTAAATGTCTGATAACCAGAGAAACTTGTTGCAGGTGCTGTATTATATTTCATCTTCAAAGCTCCCAAAGTAGCATCGTACCAGGCAACAACTACTGTATCATCGATAACACCAACAGAAGAATATTGACTATTCTCGTTTGCACCAGCTATAGCGATATATCCTTGTGTATATAGTTTATTATCAATAGTTTGATCATTAACGGTACCTTCAACCGATGTATAAGTTCTTCCATTCTGATTAGGATTTGTAAAAGTAGTTGAACCTGCAGTATAAGCAGTATAGTTGTTAGCTACTTTAGTAGTAGAAGTAAAGTAACGGAATTTGATAATTTTCTGGGTTGTATCATAATATGAAATATAACCTTTAGTGTCATTATCCCCACCTGTAACAACAATAGCTGGCCACTTATAACGATCAAGATTATTGAGATTAGCTCCATTCCAGTTAGATTCCAAGAATAGAAGAGAAGTATTATTGTTTACAGATGTCCCCTTATATTCATTTATAGTTGCTCCGGGATTTCCTTTTGATAAAGCAAGATGAGATGGACCATTGTTCCATGCCGTTACAGGATTAAAGGAGTCTCCACAAGCTGAAACCGTATATATAGTACCATCATCATTTACAGCCATAGCATTATCAAAATACCGTGTAAATGAATTTCTTAAATTTCTAACTGTTCCTACTGAAGTTCCATTCGTACCAGTAAAAATTGTATAATTATCAGATGAATAACCAGATGCAAAGTTTATTGTATTTTCACTAATCGCCATATCCAACATGCGTTTGTCTGTAGTATTAGTTGTCGTATAAACATCCACAACCCAAACTTCTCGTTTATCAGTAAGCAAATCATTATTCTGTCCATTTGGCTCTGTATTGTATTCAATTATGCGGGTTACAGCATTATTACCAGTGCCAGTTGTAACAGATTTTGAAGTTTGATTGTTCAAAGAGGTAACAGCCCCTGTTTTAGCAACAATACCGTTGGATGTTGTATTTGCATCTGTTTTTATTACAAGGCTATTTGTTGTAGTACCTGTTGTTGGAGTATATTCTTGTGTTCCTATCTGAACTCTTGAACTTGTTCCATTCAAGTTATAGCCTTCGACAGTAATATTACTTCCTCTGCGTACAGGGTAAACTCCTAATGCAGAACGGCTAAGTACTGTAGGACGCTTTTTGTTACCTTCTGAAAGTTCTGTACTTATTCCCGTAATATACGGCACCACATCCACCTTGTAATAAGGCGTCTTATGGAGAGTTCCGTTATCATTTACCTTCGTCTGATCTTCGCTGCCAGAAGCATAAATTGTTGACATCTGACCGGTGGCATCAAGAGCAACTATAGTCAATGCTTTGTCTTTACCAGCTACTCCATCGATTTTTGAAGTATCAATACTTAAGTACCACACTGCAGTATGACCATCCTGATCAAAACTCTGGTCTGTAACTGAAATCGACCATTTATTTGCAATATTTGTTGAAGCTGACTCCCATTCAGCACTAGATTTATTATACCAGGCAGCCTGTATATAATCAGTGTTTCCATTTGTATCCTTCATTCCAGCTGCAGGAAGATCATATTTTGTTTCATTATTTGTTGTTGTCTGAGTAAATCCTGTAACCGAAAGATCTGTAAACTTGAACCAAATTGAGCTAAGGCGTGTTTCATCGAATACAGTTCCGTTGAAGGTAATTTTTCCGGAAACTTTAGGGTCATCATCTCCAAGTGTACTTGTAATTGCAGTTATATTCTTTATATCTTCCTGCAATTCAATATGACCATTAGCTTTGCTTGCACCGTAAAGGCTGTTCTTTGGAGTAATTGTTGTTTTTACTACTGTTGTTACACCAGCCGTGGTAGTTGCTTTAGTTGAAGTTCCTAATACATCAGTGGCTGTAAGCGCATCTAAAACTGAAGCTGTTACTGTAGGATTACCACTACCAACTGTTGTTGATACAGATTTTGTATATCCCGTTCCTTCCCATTTGAACGGTTCGATATATGCTTCTGGAGATGTACCATCTACCAAATCCTGCTCCAATTTAATATTTAGAACTGTTGAACCTGTATTCAAACCTGGATCCGAATCTTCAGTAGAATCCCAGAAACTGAATCTGTACCATTTTACTCCATCATCTGTTGTTGCGCCCTCCGCAGCTTTAGCAGCTTTAATCTGGTCACTCGTAAGAGTTAATGAACCACCATCATTTTCTCCTGAGTAATTCCAGCTTGCCGCAGCAGATGTTCCCGTCAAAACAATATTTGGATTTTCTCCTGCTTTTTTGAGTTTCCAGGTATTTAGAACACTATTTATTGTTGCCGCATTATCAGTTTTACTATATGGAAGTTTTACAGCTTCTTCTAATCCATCAGTGTCATGAGTTGAGAACTGATAATAGAAGTCACTTCTACCACCAACAAATTCCGGAATAACAGCAAGACCATTCTTCACCTTCCAATATTTTTCTCCAGTCTTGTGTTCTGGTTCATTTGTAATCAAATCCCATATTTCTTTACCAGTTGTAGTAAGTGGATTCTGATTTGTATCTCTTTGTGCATAGAAGGTAGTAAATTCACCACTTCCAAAATCAAATCTTCCATTACCATTCAAATCCGTTCCGAGCATAACTGATGTAATTCTTGGAGCATTGTTACTTGCACGTGTTTCCATGTATCCATGACCAATATTGCCTGCATTATCAAATGCAACAATATGAATCTCTATTGGACCATCTGGAATTGCTGCTGAATTAAATGTTACATTCCAATCATAGCCGTTATCCTGATTTCCAGAATAGTTTTCGCGTATACCATCTTTATCTTTTTCATCTATCTTGCCATTGTTAAGAGCGCGCTCATTTTGACTGTCTACTACAAGTCCATATACGAAATATGCAGTAGTATCTCCAGTCTCTTCTGCAGGATTAAACGTTACAATATCATCCGTAACACCAGTAATTGTTCTGTAACTTCCACCAATCCTAACAAGACCACCTGTACGGATATTACCATTTGTAGCAATTTCAGAAGCCTGAAGTTTATCTGTAGAACCAGCAGGACGAGTTACTTGAATTTCTCTAACTGGTAAATCGTCCATTATATAGATTGGTTTTTCGTCTGTAGTTGTTGAACTATCTGAGATATAAGTACGGTTTGCATCATTTGCTCGCGAAAGCATTGGATTGTATACTCGAGGCTTATTATCATTACCAATACGCTTAAAGTAGAATACTAATTTATTAAATCCACTACCAGTTTCTTCAACTTTACCAGCAAGTGTAAAGTTAGAACCATTTGAGTTCTGAAGCACGTAGGTATCCCCGAGAGGTTTTCCTGCAACTCCATATGAATCCTGATATAATTTTATCTTTCCATTTTCCATATCTGGGAAGCTTGGTTTCTGCGTATCAATCTTAATAACTGGAGAAATTTCAGAATTATTCTTATTAGTATCACTATTATTATCAACAGCTTTTATAGTTGTAGTCCATTCTGTATCATTCTGGCCATAGCTGACCTTAATCTTGAAAGAAATCTTTGTAGGACTATCATATTTCACTGTTGCATCAGAAAGTTCTGTTACCCAACCGCCACCGTTATGTGCCTCATTACCATTCCAGGTACAATCTCCAATCGATAAAGATTTGAGATATTCTGAACTATTTGTTTCTACAGAACCTTCGAGATACCAATCACCATTAATGTATGTGTTACTTTGCAATAACTGCGAAGCCTTTTCCGTGGTTCCGTCATATTGCTTCAAATAAAGAGTTCCAAAAATAGGTCTTTCATTATTTACCTTTATCTTAATTTCATCAGACCATGCACTTGCAAGTAACTCATCTTTTACATCACTATCAACAGCTTTTGCACGAACCTTAATTATTGTTCCATCCTTTAGATTTCCAACATTAAAGGAATAATTCCAGCTTAATGTATTATTTGCTTTTACACCTTTATCTGCACCGTCTGTACCTGGAATTGTTACATAATCTCCAACTGGAAGGTCAATTTCTTCTTCAATTGCTTCTTGTCCATTAGAATCTTTAGTCTTTGTAACCTTTATAACCTTTGGCTTTGTATTTTCAAATTCACCGTCATCACCAACGGCAAATTGCAGATAAACACCTGAAATATCATCATTATCTGAAGCCGTACCAGAAATGCGAATATTTCCACCTAATTCAACAAAAGTTGCCCCTTCGTTATATTTTGGTTCTTCAAGCGTAACTTTTGGTCGATCAGTATTAGGGTTGTATTTTATACGATGAGTGTCTACATATCCTACATTTCCAACTTCGTCTTCAAGCTTAAACCAGATTGGAACATTAAAGACACCCTGACGTTTTGTTCCCCCATTGGCCAATCCAATATCATAATCTCTATAATCAGGTCCTACATCTACGGTCGATACATTATTTTCCGTATAGCTCTTATATGCAAGTTTATTAAGACCAAAATCGGTAAAGTCAATATTGAATGTTATTTCCGAGAAGTCTGTAACATCCTCCCATTTTGCACTACTAATATTTGCTGGTACTGTTTCAGAAGATTTAGGAATATAGTACTTTATAGATGCTACTTTTGATTCAGCATCTTTCATTTTTGTTGATAAGAACTCAAAGTCTCCTGACATTTCAGTATCTGGATTTGGAGTAACATTTTCAATTGTAAAGGAAGCCTTGTTATCTACCTTAATTGGTTTAGATTTTTCTGCTGATTTTCCCGCTTTGTCTAATGCCTTAAAATTCAAATTTACAACTGGATATCCCTCTGCTTCAGAATCCAATGTATATGAACTCAAATTTACCGGACCAATATAATATTCATATTTATTACCATTTATCACAGGATCAGAATATAGAGATTCATTTATTGTTATAGAATTATCAAATCCTGTAAGCGCCATAGGCCAAATCTGTTTATCTGAATCCCAGACAGCCATTTCATTTGTTTCATTTACAGAAACTTTAATGTACATCAGCGCCTTATCCTTTCCAAAGACATAATTATCTTCTGATATCCATCTTAACTTTTCTTCTTCTTTCTTATTCTGGTTGTAATTTTCAACATAAGTCTTTATTTCATCGGAAGTATAAGCATTATTTGTTGAAGCATTCTTTTCTGTTGTTGCAAGACGAAGGAAACTAATATCTGTAATTTCTGGAGCTTCTGTATCATATTTGAACGAAAGGCCAGTTGTATTATCTGCGTTTGCTCCTATTACAGTTTCATCCTTATAGATAATATAAGGTCTATTTAACTGACTAGCTGCACCTGTCCAGAATACATTATTATTTGTATCTGCAACTGCCCAATACCAGGTTGTTAAACCATCTGCTTCATCGGAATCAAGATTCCAGCTATTATTGTCTGGAGAAATCTCTAACCAACCATCTGTGTTTGTCCATGTAGTTCCATTATAAGAAGGAGCATTTGTTGGAGCTTGATCATTATTCTTTCCTGCATATGGAGGATTTGTATTTGGAGTTGCAGCCTGTTTCTGCCAGAGCCAGAGTTTATTTACAGTCTTATCATCTGTTTTGTCATCATCATCTATAGAGCCAAAAATCTGTTTAACAGTAACGTAACCATAATTTGTTCCGTCTGCTGCAGGAATCTGTGAAACTTTAATTATTGGTCTGTCGCTGTTCTGGTCAACTTTTACAGAACGTGTAGTCGAATCAGACACATTACCAGCCTCATCTACAACAGAAACTGTTAATGTCCAGTCTTCAGAAGCGGTTGAGTTATTCCATTCTTCTATATTTGTATTTACTGTAATTTCCCAAGATTTATCTTCGTTCAGAGTAATTGTATTAGTTTCACCCTGAGCTGGAGTCTTTTTATAGAAATACGTATTTGTTTTTGCAGAAGAACCTGTTCCTGTTGTTGCAGTCAAAGTTATCGATTTTATTTCATTCTTTTCAGTAATGCTTCCGCTAATTTTATACTGCTTATTCAATTTAGCATTTACTGCAGGTTTAGAGAATTTTACAACAGGTTTTGTTGTATCTACATTTAAGCTACCAACAGGTGTTGTAGATGACTTATTTCCTGCCACATCTTGAACAGTTACTGTTACAGGCTTATTTCCATTAAGTTCAGAAACTGCAGAAGTACCTATCTGAACTGTTACCGGATAATTATCTCCTGTCTTTGAACCAACCTTTACAAGATTTAATGCACTCTTAGCTTCAAGAGCATTCTTTGTTGTTTGTTCTTCTGTAGTCAAAGTACCTTTTGCTTTAAGCGCAAGGAGGTTTGTTTCATCAGTATCTGTCCACAAATCTCCTGAACCAATAGTCAAACGATCAGTTCCACTACCAACCTTTACAATAAAATCTGATTCAGAAAGTCCACTGTGTATTTCTTTTACATAGAGTTCAAATTGTTTAGGAGTGACTCCATTTGTCATATATTCTGTGTCAAAATCATTTGCATTCTTTTCAAAAATCTCCGGAGCATCCACATCTAACTGTACATCATAAGGGACTGCAGTAGTGTCGTTTCCTACATTATCTGTAGCCCAAACTTTGAGTTTATTGGTTCCTTTTTCAAATCCACCAATATTTGTTTCATACTTATAATAACCGCCATCTTCATTAACAAATGTTGGTGAAAGTTCTACTGCTGTTGTTGGTTCTGTGCCAGTAGAAAGCCATCTCTTGTAATATACAGTTTGTACACCACTTCCAGTATCTGTAAATTTACCTGTTAATTTAAGTGTATCCTTACTAAACCAAGGCTTATCATTTTCAGAAAGAAGTTCTGTATCTGTCTTAGACTCTACATTTAATTCTGTCTGAATAGGTTTAGCGTTATCTACAGTAAACTCTTTTTCTGCAGTTGATTCGTTACCAACTGTATCTTTTGTGGAAATTTTAAGCTTATATGTTTTTCCATTAGTAAAAGTAACATCTGTTGACGAGATTGAAATTGTTCCTGAACCTGTATCAGAACTAATATCAATAGATTTATCAGAAGCCCAAAGATTTGCTGAATTAGATTCTATGTTATAGTAAATCTTTCCACCTGTAGATTGGGTAGCTCCCACGATTCCATTTTTATCATTTGCAGATACAGTAACTGTGAAAGAATCTTTTATATAAATTGCAGAATCTTTCTGATAGCCCGTTGTTGAATCAATCTTCAAAGTTGGAGGTGTATTATCAATTGAGACATCAATAGCAGAAACCGTTGTTGCCTTATTTCCGGCTATATCTTCGCCATCTACTGTAATTCTTGCTGCTCCATTTAAGCTGAATGTGGCCTTCCATGAATTATAACCTGTTGCAGAAACGACATTATAAGCTGCATATGTTGAATCAGCTGGAATAGTACCATCATCTCCAATTGCAGTAGCTGAATATGTTACTTCTGGAGTAAATACTGTGCCATTCTTCTTGAATACAAGAGCCTTTACACCACTCTGGTTTGTACCATCGTTATAGTTACCGTAAAGAACAAAGCTTGTACTACTACCATTCTGATTATTTATATAAACAGTGTTTCCAGTGGCAGGAACAGAGTCGCTTCCTTTTTTGTAGTAACTTGCAGAAAGAGAAGGTGCTGAATTATCTACTTTTATCAGGTATGTTTTTTTATCACTAACATTACCTGCAGAATCTTTTGCCCAAAGTTCAAAGGATGCTTTTGTAATGCTATCATCAAGTTTAATATTTGTATTATAGCTTCCATCTGTTGTAGGAATTACTTTTTCAACAGCATTTGCTTGTGAAGTTGCATTATTTGTTTCATAGAACTTATAATAGATAGAAGTTACTCCACTTCCTGCTACATTTTCATGAGTAGCTTCATCTTCATGGGTATCTGTAAAGCTTCCTTCAAGATTTACAGTTCGGTTGTTAATCCATGCATCTGTACTTGTAGTTTCATTTCCATTGAATTTACCACCTACAAATACTGGAGCTTTGCGGTCTACTGTTACTTTACGTGGAGCTGAATAGCCTACGTTTCCGGTTCCAGACTTATCTTTTGCAGAAACCATGAAATAGAGAGATGTATTATATGTATCTGGAGCAACTGATTCTATGGTATCTTTTGTGTATGTCCAGATTGCACCAGAAGTTACCTCTCCAAGTTCAACCCATTTTTCAGCAATAGCAGTTCCAAAATCTGTAGAAGCAGGGGCTGCTGTTGCTGTTCCGAGTGATTCTGATTTTGTGTAATATACTTTGAGTTTGTCACTAGAAATTCCAGCTCCATTTCCGTCACTTGCAGTTCCATTTATAATAAGGTTTGTAGCACCTATCTTTGCATCTGCTACAGGAGAATTGATAATTACTTCTGGAGCTGTTCTATCAACCGTAATATTTGCAACCGGAACAGAAACTTCATAACCAGCATTATCTGTAACTTTTGCAGAAATAATTGCTGTTCCACTAGAAGGAAGCAGTGATTTTACGTCTACTTTCCAGTGTTTAAGTGTTGAATCGTTTGGCACTGCTGCTGTATCATCAGTTGTTGGCTCAGTTAAATCACTGGCTTTTAATTCAATGCTTCCAGTTCCGCCATCTCGTGTAAATACAACCGAAGCTAATCCTGCAGAACCATTTGGCTTATTTGGTTTATCAGAAACTGTTCCTTCAATATAGAAATGAACATTTGAATCTGTATTTGTTGAATCGATATTTGTAAATAAGTTTTCATCTTCTTTTGTAGGAATTGATGGAGAAGTAATATCTACGTTCAATGAGTAACAATAGAACTTACCAACGCCTTCAATTTCTGCATAATCTACAGCAGTATTACCTACGTTGTCTTCTGCAACAAGTACGAGATAGTTCTTTCCTTCCTGGAAACCTTTAATTGTTGTTTTATAATTAGAAACTATTGCTTTAGTATCTTTTCCTGCCGCTGTATTATAATCAACATTCTTTTCTTCTGGCTCATCTAATGGGAAGAATGTACCTGTATTATTTGCAATAACATAATTCTTTAATACATCTGGAGAGTTGAAATATATTGTTTCACTTTCTTCTACTGGTTCGCTTCCTGTAGCTTTTGTAGAATCTACCATTACTTCCAGATTAAATGTCTTGTAATAGAACTTATTAATTCCAGAACCTTCATCATCAAAGTAACCACGAATCTGAATTGTAAGTGCGTTTCCGTATGTTCCGCCTGAGTATTTACCGCCAACGTCAGGAACACCTGCATCATTACTATAATCACCTATGCGGAAATACAAATCTTTCTGTTTTGTATCAATTTCATGTTTTGCAACTGGTGGAGTTGTATCATACTGAACAACTCTTTCTACCTTTGCATCTTTGCCTACAAAGTCTTTTACAGTGATTGTATATGTATAAAGTCCATCTGCGTCAGGAATTTCAATTGTATAATCTTTTCCTGCTGCAATCTGAGTCAGGTCACTTACTTCAGTTGCTCCATCTTTAATTGTATAACTAATTGGTGTTGTACCTTTCTTCACAGATATAGTAACAGGTTCAGTTGCATCGAGAGCATTTGTTTCTGTAATTTTGAATTTGAATGTATATGCTGCATTTTTATTATGAACTGCATCTGTT
>Ga0247611_10007527_pt1 | contig 13635 bp, 11 predicted proteins | sample 177DNAGHGhighgp2_FD_192422 | JGI IMG/M metagenome (GOLD analysis project Ga0247611, IMG submission 192422) | Sheep rumen microbial communities from Palmerston North, Manawatu-Wanganui, New Zealand - 1770 DNA GHGhigh gp2 | ecosystem: Host-associated > Mammals > Digestive system > Stomach > Rumen...
CTCTGGATAAAAAAGCAGCCAATCTGATAATGGTTCATAATCACCCCTCGGATAATGTAAAACCTTCGGAAAATGACATAACCGTTACCGGACGCGTAGAACAAGCCTGCGATTTGATGGGAATAAAGTTGCAAGACCATATCATTATCGGCAAAAGCCACTTTTTCTCTTTTCTCAATCACAAAATGCTCGGTAATAATTTTAAATTATAAATTGAGATTCCATAAATACAGAAACCTGCATTTTATGACTATAGTTATTATTTCTATCGGGAATCTTTTTTCTAATTTGCGTTTTTTTAATAAAATCTAGAAAAATCAGTGGCAACATATTTCTCAAATTGATTTTTACAATATTCTTGGACACTTCCAGTATTTTTATCTATTTTTTTTCCATTAAACCAAATACTGTGCTTTCCTTTATTTTTTCCTGTTTTATTGGTAACACACTCTCGCAAGAATTCTTCAGATGATAAAATCCACATTGTGTTTAGGCGTTCGGAATAAAAAACAAAATAAAAATTATGAGATAAATCATGAGTAATAGCAGAAAATAAAGCAGCATCGCCTAATATAACTTCTTCTGATCTTGCTTTAATCTGTACTTCAATAAAACATCCGTTTTTCCTTTTTATTATACAGTCGACGCCATGATCGTCAACCAAAGGTACATATACATCAAGACCTTCCATAAGCATCTTACCAATCAAATAATATTCCATTCTTTTACCAAAACCTGATGAATGTCTGAATGATATTCCCATCTCTAAAACCTTTCTACGAACAAAACAAAACCAACCGCAGATTAAACAATATTCTTATTTTGTCCCAACATAAAACAAATTTTATGATTTTTATTTTTTATCGGCATAAGGATTTCCGGTTTTGCGCACACTAATCCTCAAGGGGATTCCTCCCAAATTAAAAGTATCTCGTAAAGAGTTAGTCAAATAGCGCAAATACGATTCGGGCAAACCCTCCGGATTGCTTGAAAATATAACAAATGAAGGAGGGCGATTCCTTGCTTGAGTTATATAGCGTAACTTTATTCTTCGTTTATTTTTTCCTAAAGGCGGCGGATTCTCACTCTGCACATCAGCAAACCACTGGTTTAGCGGGGCGGTCGGAATACGAGTATTCCATCTGTCATAAATCTTAAATACCGCCTGCATTAATTTATGTAAATTTTCTTTTTTTAACGCTGAAATAGTAACTGTTGGAACGTTTGTTGCCTGAGTCAAAGAGGTTTGCAATTTATCATTAAGCCTTTGCAATACTTCAACTTTATTAGCAATATCCCATTTATTAACTGCAATAACTAAAGCACGCCCTTCGTCTAATACCTGTCGGGCAATAGTTAAATCTTGCTTATCGAGAATGCCGTCTGCATCTAAAACTAAAACAACCACATTCGCCATATTTACCGCATTTCTGGTTGATGCCGCCGACATTTTTTCTAAATCTTCACTTACTTTTGCATGTTTTCTTAATCCGGCAGTGTCAGTTAATTGAATCTTACGACCTTTATAAGACCACATTGTTGCTATGGCATCGCGAGTAATTCCGGCTTCCGGTCCGGTCAACATACGCTCGTTTTCCAATAACGCATTAACCAAAGTTGATTTTCCGACATTTGGTCTTCCCACAATGGCCAAATACAAAACATCCTCTTTTGCATTGTCTGTCTGCTCATCTTCATCACAACCCAAATCTTTGGCTAAATCAGCTAAAGCCGCGTGTAAATCATTTAATCCGATTCCATGTTCGGCCGAAAAAGCTATCGGTTGCCCGAAACCTAATTTATAAGCATCATAAATACTATTTTCTTGCAAAGAACCTTCACATTTATTTGCCAATAAAATTACCGGCTTGTTCATTTGTCGCACCAAATTTGCCAAATGTTCATCAAAAGGCTGTAATCCGTCACGAGCATCAATCAAAAATAAAATAACATCAGCATCATCTATAGCTTTTTGGGTTTGTTGCCACATCCGTTTTTCAATAGTATCGGCGGTTGTATATTCAAATCCGGCAGTATCAATAACTTCTAAAGGCAAACCATAAAGTTTCGCCGGATGTGAGCGTCTGTCGCGCGTTACCCCCGGTTTATCATGAACCAAAGCAACTTTCTTGCCGACTAATCTGTTAAATAAAGTTGATTTGCCGACATTAGCTCTGCCTATTATAGAAACTCTTAACACTATTATTTATCCTTACTTATAAGCAGTAATTTCCGCATCATTAGTGGTAAGTAATAATATTTCTTTAACCATTAACGGTGATGCTTCAACTCCTTCTTCAACATCTGCTACCCCCATAATTCTTCCGTTATAAGGTGATACGGAAAATAATTTTCCGTTAGATGAAACAACCAACAAAGCATCATTTGTTAATATAGGCCCTGAAACAAACACATCAGCTTTTTCATCAGCTTTTGCATAAGGTATTATGGTTGACCATACAATTTTTCCTGTTGCCCGTTCAATTGCCGCCAAATCTCCGTCATTGGTTAAAACAAACAAAAACTGTCCGGCAACCCATGGCTGCGAGCTGATAGCAATTTCTTTTGACCAGATTTTTACGCCTGTACGAATATCAATAGCTGTTAAAGGTCCGTTATAACCTGCTGCATATACAAAACCATCAGCAATAACGGGATTTGCCCTGACAGAGGTAATCTCTGCTAATGAATCCGTCGTTCCTCCGGAAATAATCCATTCCGACCAAAGAGGCGTTCCTGTCGAAGCCTTAAAAGCTTGTAACTGACCATTATTAAAAGCAGCTACAACCAAATCATCTGCTACACTATATACGGGAACAGCTCCTCCGATCATAGTAGTATTTTCAGTTTCTATTTTATCTTTCCATAAGATATTTCCATCTGCTTGCTTAAGCGCATAGATTGCATTATCCATAGTCTGAACAATTACCAAATTCTCATCCACACAAGGAGCAATACGAATTGGTGATTTTACATCTTTTTCCCAAATAATTTCGCCGGTATTTGATTGCAAAGCAAAAACTTTTCCAAAACCTGTCGTAGCAAAAACTTTTTCATTATAAACTGCCAAACCGGCTCCAATCAGTGAAGAATCACGATTCTTTTTGTTTTTATGTTTTAATCTGCGCTTCCAAAGCCTTTCTCCGTTCACAAGATTATAAGCACTGGCGATTCCCTCGGCATCAAGAGTATACAAATTTTCTCCATCAACTACCGGTGATGTAATTAACTTATCTCGCTTTGACGATCCTTTACCGAAAGAAATATTCCATATCTCATCTAAATTTCCCCCAGCTTTGATATGACCTACATAATGTAATGCATTACCCCCGGATTGTGTCCACTCACTGTTAAGGTTAGATTTTGGTAAACGAATTTTCATTTCTCCGACAGCATAATCCGGTTGAAGATTTCTATCCTCGCGAATAACGCTAATTCTATCCCCTTCAATATTTAAAGGATCTTTGCTGAAAAAGGAACAAGCGGTCAATCCCCAAACAACGATAACACTTACAATTATTTTTTTCATATCACATCTCTCTCTATTAGTTAATTATTCGCCCAAAATTCCTATCATATCTTGCGCTCTGGCTTTCATGCTGTCCGGAGCATTCAGAGAATATTGAATCTTTTCATATTCGGCCAAAGCTTTAGGTCTGTTATGTTCACGAACATATAACATTGCCATAAGCTCGTGGGCCATCGGAGAGTTAATATCCTCACTTATCAAAGGTTTTAGAAGTTCACTGATTTCATCTGCCGGAGCATTTTTATCCAATTTATAGGCCGCTAATTTCAAAGTGGCTATATTGCGAATTTGAGGAAAATCTCCGTCTTTGGCCAGTTTTTCCATAATAACCATCGCATCATCAAACTTATCTTGTTCGCTGTATATTGATGCTATTTGTAATTTCGAGATATCAGCATATATACCGGAAGACTTTTCCGCTAAAGCTTTATATATTTCCAAACTCTCATCCAAACGTCCTTGATTTTGTAACGATAAAGCAATTGAATAAGCATCGGAAATCTCCTGATGTTTTTTTATTTGCCAGTTTTTAATGCTTTCAAAACTTATGGTTATGGTCAGAACCAAAGCTACTCCGATAATTACAAATATCCCATACTTATTCCACCATTGCTGAAACTGCTCGTTCTTCACATCTTCAACAACTTCGCGTAATAATGCGTCTTCTTCAATTTTTTGTGCTAATTTATTTTTCATTAAGATCTCCATAACAAATTATTTAACAATTTCGTGAATTAAAAAGCGCTTCAACCAACGCAAATCTTTAATCGCTAATTTTGCTCCGAAAGTAATGGTATTATCGTTGGAAAATATTGAAACATAATACCTTCCGGTAGCCGGATTTTCATTTATTTCAACGCCTTCAATATCTTTCTTTTTTATTTGATTATGTTTGGTTGAAAATAACATATACTTGTAAGTATGAACTATCTTGTTACGTTTAAGTACCAATTTTTCTTTGCGAAACAATATCAATAACAAAATTACAATAATAACAAGCAAAACCACGGTAAACAAATAAGTAAAAGATGATGGGTACATATCAGCGTTATGAAATACCGAAATTGCCACCCCAACCATTATACAAGCAACCCCTAAAATAAACCATGTAACGAAATTATATGCGTCCCATATGATTTTTCTGATCTTTATTACAATCTTATCCTTTTTACGGACATAAGCAAATATTTTAGGCAATCTCTCATATCCATCAAAATTATCCGTGATAAGTCCTTTTTTGTGTTGTGCTGCCAGAGATTGACTGAAATCTTTATATTCAACTGATCTGATACCCTCGTCGGTAAACAGCAAAATGGGAAGTTTTAGTTTTTTTGCAAAATCTTTCCATTTTTGACGGATTCCTTTTTCGGAAGTTGATATATACAAAGGCACGGACTTATTGCAATTTTTATGATGAAGTTCTATAATGTAACGATTTCTGGTAAAAATTCCCGACTGTAAAAACTCTGTTCGGAATCTTATCCCTCCATAGTTATTCAATTTTTCCTTAAAAGTTTTCTTTCCATGAAATAAGCGTCTTTGGATAATTATTATTTCAGAATCATCAATTTGGTATTTATTATATCTCAAGTAGTTTACAATATTAATCCCTAATACGAAAAGACCTATTACAATAAAACAACAGTCAAAAACCCAAACTGAAATCATAGGATTGTAAGGAGTAACATCATAAGCCGGAGCAATCTCATTCATACCGGTATTAAAACCGTTTAATAATTCATACAACCCCAACACAACTAATAAAAAACCAAAAAAAACAGGAAAAACAATATTTCTTATCTTCAAACGATCCGTGCAATGCCCTTTTTTTCCGTTTAAGGTAAATTCTAAATTGTTGCTGAAATATAAAGGTGTTTTACTCATGACACTATCCCACTGTTGTTAAATTTAACCGCATAATAATACATCTTTTTTTAAAAATCATCTTTTTTTGCCAAATTTTACTGGATTTTAATTTACTACAGGCATAATGTTAAACTAAATAATAATTATTGCAAGGAACAAAAATGGGATATTATGAAATTTTTTTACATCCAAACAGCTTGTATACAACTGTATTTTCTTTGATTTGCCTTTTGATCGCGGGGATGTTTTCCTTACGGCAAAGTGAAATTAAATTACCTGTAATTTTTCTGTTGAGTGCTTTTGTTTTTGACTTTATAGCGGTTTGGATTGAGGCTTTGGCTTGGCAGCATCAGGGCGATTCGGTAGAGCTTTGGGTGCTGTTTGAGATGATATGGTTTTTATTGGCTATGTTTTGTATGTCGTTGGCAGCCGCTGCATTTGTATCTTCAACATCTTCCAGAGATATGAATGCATATTGGCCCGCATGGGTGCTGGGTGGTTTAGGCCTTATATCAATAATTCTTTTTACAGTAATAATCCCTGACGGTGAAATAATTGGTCGTTTGCGCACTATTTTACCTTTAGCATCGTTTGCTTATTTAGCGGTGGGTTTAGGATCTAAACTTAAGGCAAACGCCAAAAGCGGAGCCGCCTTTGCGATGGTTGTATCCGTAATGGTAGTTGTTGAAATTATATTGAAATTGTTCAGTATATATCTGCCATGGTGGACAACTTCAGTATTTTATATTTTATTTGCCTTAAGTTTTTTACTCATGCAAAGTGATGTGTTATTAACCAAACTTAAAAAAGCTGATTTGGATATCGTAAAATTTAATCAAAAATTGGAAGAGATAATTAAATTGTCTCCTTTTCCTATTGTTATATCTCGTTTAAGTGATGATAAGATTCTTTTAGCTAATGATAATGCCGCAAGAACTTTCGGATTCGATATTGATGATATCGGTTACACCTTGAAAGATTTTTTTGCCGATTCCCACAATCGCCAAGCTTTGTTTGAGGAACTTGAAGAAAAACACAGAGTTCAAGAGTTTGAAGTTTTGATGAAAACTCCCGTCAATAATATACCGTTCTGGTTACTTGCCTCTGCCAATATCATAGACTATAACAATGACGTGGCCATTTACGCAGCTTTCCAAGACATAACTTCTCGTAAAGCTCGAGAAAATATTCTCGAAAATCAAGCGATTCGCGATCCTCTTACCTCGTTATTCAATCGTCGCTATTTTGAAACTGAAGTTACTAAACTAATCAGTAAAGCAAAAAAAGAAAATGCTCCTTACAGTGTTTTGATGTTAGATGCTGATTTATTCAAAAGAGTTAACGACACTTACGGACATAAAATCGGCGATAAAATTTTAATCGAATTAGCCAATAAAACGGAAAAAGCTTTGCGAGACTGTGATATAGTTGCGCGCTATGGCGGAGAAGAATTTTTGGTATTTTTACCATCTATTAATGAAGAGCAAGCCTGCCGAGTTGCCGAACGTTTACGTCAGTCTATTGCCACGATAGTCGTGCTGACCGAAAACAATCAAAAGGTTACTATAACCGTTTCAATAGGTGTAAGTTCATCGTCAATTTCCGATAATGTTGAAACTTTAATCAAAACAGCTGATGTAGCGCTTTATAAAGCCAAGCAAAACGGACGCAATCGAGTTGAATTGTTCAATAAAAATGATTTACGTAAGTTATCGAATCAAACCAGCCATACAACTCCGGAAACCGAGCAAAATATCCATCCGGTATTTTCTTCCGAAAACACAGCCGAGATATCTTTGCTTGATGGCGCCGATACGCAAAATTTGCGAGAATAAATATGAATTGCCAATATAGCCAAATTTGCGGAGGTTGTGTTTATCGCAATTTTTCTGATGATGAATATCGTAATTTCAAAGTGTCAAAATTACAGCACATGCTTTGTAAACTCAACACGCAAAATTATAAATTATGCTCGCCGATTTTTATTTCCGACGGAAGTCGCCGCCGAGCCGCTTTTACTTTTTTATTTAAGAAGAATAACTTGCTTTTAGGATTTAATCAAAATTCTTCGCACAATATTGTCGATGTAAAAGAATGTTTGTTGCTGACCGGTCAGATAAACAAAATTTTGCCGGCTTTACGCAAGTTACTCATTGAATTATGTTCACAAACCTACAGTCTTAAACGCGGCAAAAAAATTGTTGCACAAAAATTATCTCAAGGAGATGTATTGATTTGCGAAACAGATAACGGCCTGGACATTGTTTTAGAATATGAAACTCCGATAGACATTAATGCCCGAATGATTATTGCCGAATTTATCCAATCAAATGATAATGTTATTCGTATATCTCATCGCTATCATCATAATGAGACAGCAGAAATTCTGGTGCAAAAAACGATTCCTTGTATAAAAATGGGTAATTATAATGTGCAAATTCCTGCAGGAACTTTTTTGCAGGCAACTAAAGAAGGTGAAAAAGCTTTAGCTCAATTAGTTATTAAATATCTTGAAAGAACAGAAGGAAAAATTGCCGATTTGTTTTGCGGGGTGGGAACTTTTTCCTACTATATTTCATCTGCCATAAAAAATATTAATGTTTTTTCAGTCGATTCCGATGCAAAATTACTGTCCGGTTTTAAGGACTCGCTTGACGCCAACCAAATTAGCAATATAAAAATCAAGCAGCAAAATTTATTTAAGTATCCTCTTTCCCCCGAAGAAATATCAACTTTTGATGCAATAGTATTTGATCCGCCGCGTGCCGGAGCCAAACAACAATGCCGTCAAATAGCCTTAGCCGATAAAAAACCTGCGACTATTATTGCCGTTTCATGTAACCCGCTGACATTTGTAAATGATGCAAATATGCTTACAGAAGCAGGATATTCTCTGCAAAAAATAACCTTTATTGACCAATTTACCCGTTCAGATCATTTTGAATTGGTTGCCTTGTTTAAATTGTAATCAATTATTAAAAAGCATTTTCAATATGGCGGATTTTTAACAGCGATTCCACTAACACCGCATCAAAGCGAATATCAAAATCGGCATATTCCGCATGTCTTGCTAAAAAAGCCTCCGCTCCGCGCTTGATTCTTTGCATTTGCTTCGGCGTAATAGCATAAGCAGCCTTTTCCAAAGATTGCCGTTTTTTAACTTCTACAAACACTAAAGTATGTTGATTCTTAACGATTATATCAACTTCGCCGGCACCGGTACCTCTTCCGGTAACATAATTATGTTCTACCAAATGATAGCCTTTTAATCGCAAATATTGCAATGCCGCAAACTCGGCTGTTTTGCCCGAAAAATCACCCATTTTTAAGCTCCAAAGCCTTTTTATAAACCTCATTGCGATTAAGTTTATATTTTTCAACAATATTTTTAACCGCTGCTTTGAGGTTATTTTTTTTCAATTCATTAAGCAATTCTTTAATATAATCATCGGGATTTGCTTCCTTTTCCTCCGGCGGTGAAACTACTATCACAATTTCTCCTTTAGGAGGATTATCCGAAAAATGTTCAATCAATTGGTTCGCCGAACCGTTTACACATTCTTCATGTAATTTGGTTATTTCACGAGCCACCGCAATTTCTCTCATGCCAAAAACATTAGCCATAACTTCCAAAGTCTTGAGCAATCGATCGGCTCTTTCATAGAATATCAAAGTTGCATCAACCTCTTTGTTTTTACTTAAAAAATCGATTCGGGCTTTATCTTTATTAGGAATAAAACCGCAAAACATAAAAGCATTTGACGGTAATCCCGAAATTTGTAAAGCACAAATCGCAGCACAAGCACCCGGAACAGTGGTTATATAAACATTTTGTTCTCTGGCCGCCTTTGCCAATTTATATCCCGGATCTGATATCAGCGGCGAACCTGCATCAGACATATAAACAACTATTTTATCGCTTGCTTCTTCAATAATCTTTTGTGCCATAATGCTTTCATTATGGTCATGTAAAGCAAAAAAAGTTTTTCCTTTGGGAGAAATCTGTAATAATGACAATAGCTTTTTAGTAACTCTGGTATCTTCACAAGCAATAACTTCAGCATTTTCCAACACTTCTTTTGCTCTGAAACTGATGTCTCCGATGTTGCCTATGGGAGTGGCTATTAAATAAATTCCATTTTTCATTCTTTACAATCCGAGATTTTTATAATAGAAACATAATAACGAATTGTTTTATATTTTGGGAAAAAAAGCAAGTGTTAAAAAATATTAGTATCATTTTTGCAAGCTTGATATTATTTGCCTGCTCATCGAGCAAAGTTATCCGTGATGAAGGCGGGGCCGAAAGTTATACTACTGATATCAGCGAGATTGGAATTTCAGACTCACGCAGTTTTCGTGTTGGAATGTTATTACCTTTAACAGGTGCCGATTCTAAATATGGCATAGGTATGAAAAATGCCTCTCTTTTAGCTATAAATGATGTAAAAAATCCTAATTTAGTCATCCAATATTACGATACTGCCAGCACTCCTGCCGGTGCACGTGTTGCAATAAAAAATGCCACCGCACAAAGAGCTCAATTAATTTTAGGCCCGTTAAAAAGCACGGAAGTTTCCGCCATAAGCAACGAAACAATTTATCAAGGTATTCCGGTTATTGCATTTTCAACTTCACCGGAGGTTTTACAACCGACTATTTATACTCTAGGTCTTTTAGTTGATGAACAAATTGACCGTATAATGACTTATGCTGTCCAAAAAGGACATCGCAAATTTGCCCTTTTGCTTCCGGATAATAACACCGGAATTTCGGTAGCTCGTTCTGCGGTTAAATCTGCCAACAAAAATAATGTGGCTATTAAATTAATTGGATTCTATCCTCCGGGAATTTCTGATTTTTCATCTTTAGCTAAGCAAATAACCGATTCCGGTATCGATTATGACGCTATGCTTATTCCCGAAGGTGGAATTACCTTAACTGCAGCAAGTGCAATGTTTGCCTATTATGACAAGGCTTATCCTGATGTGCAGTTTTTAGGTAGTTCGATGTGGGAAGCCGGTATTTCCTATCGTGAGGGATCTTTGCAGCAAAGTATTTATCCGTCATTAACCAAAGCTCGTGGTTCAAATTTTGTCACGCAATATTATTCAATGTTTGGCGACAAACCCAGCAGTCTGTATACTTTAGCTTATGACGCAGTTATTTTAGCCGACAAACTATCCAAATCACCTCATGAAAGTTTATCCGAAAGCATTACTTCACCGACAGGATTCCAAGGGCTTAATGGTAAAGTTCGCTTTTTTGAAGACGGAACCAATCAACACTCTTTGGATATTGTCAGTATAAGTTCTCAAGGTGGAAAAGTTGTCGATTCCGGTGATCGCTATTTTGAAACAGTTTCTCAATCTCTGGAAGCAATTGATGTTGATACTATTTATTCAACACCACGAATTTTTGGTAAAGACAGCTCTTTGGCGCAAATTTTGATTTATGGAAAACCCATAGATTTTGTGGCACCACAAAGTTCATCTTCTGTTGTAAACTATGAATAAGTGTCCGGAATAACATACTGTTAACCCCTTTAATTAGTGCCCCGTTCCTATAATTTCATGCGAGCCTCATCAGAGGCGTAGCACAAAAAACAATGTCATTGCGAGGAGTGTAACGACGCGGCAATCTCGGCTTATTTTTCTCTGTCATTCTCGGGCTTGCCCCGAGAATCCAAATAATATGATGATTCTTTTGTTTTGGATTCTCGGATCAGGTCGCTATCGCGACACATCCGAGAATGACTGAATAGAATGATATCACCACGTCGGTCGTTAACACCCCCTCCTCGTGATGACATTTATTTTTTTTGCCATTAGCAAATAAATTCATGGTTTGGGATTTATGAGCAAAGCGGAAAAAGCAAACATTAAAACGGCTGGCAATATTTCTTTATACGACTTACGTCGCGCGCTTTGGGTCGCCTGTAAATTCGGCGCAGCCTTATGCCGTTTTAATATTTGCCCGCTTGGCGAATATCCCAACAATTTTTGGTTACTTTTTGTTGCCAAAAAGTAACGTAAATCACAGTTCGACGCCTTTTGTGCTCCTTTTGGGCGTCCAAAAGGAGCTAAAACAATCATCCCAATGACTTTTGGTTACTTTTGGTCACGCAAAAGTAACATAAAATTAGAAAAGTTTCAAAACAGAATTATTAGACTGTGCCGCCAGCGACAACGCATTAACCGCTAAATTATTGCGCGTTTGCAAGGCCAAATAATTGGCCGATTCCTCATTCATATCTGCTAAAACTAAATCATCAGCTCCGGTTTCTAAAACATCTATCAACTTGTCGGTAAAGTTTTCACGCGTTTGAATAATGCTCAAATTATTCCCCAAACTCTCAACCACATCTCTCACTTTCCCCATCGCCGCTTTTATCTCTTTGATACTTGCCGCTATATCATCGCGCGTGTTCCATTCGCGAATAGTGATTCCTAAGGCATTACTCCTCATATCCTCACCTTGAACTACAAAACTATGCGTCCGATTCTCATTAAACATTGTTGTCAAACTTCCACCGGTTATTAAATTAATTCCTTGATAACTGCTGTCTGATACCATTTCATCATAAGCCGTCATGAGAGAGTCATATTGCTCTTTATCATAAACTGTTCTGGTTGGTTCCTCCACATCACCGCGCTCGGGTATTGCCCTCCATGTCGACCAATCAATGGTATTACCAACCACTTCAAAACTACCGCTATTTAACAAATCAGAAGAACTTAAATATAAACTTGCATCATAGCTATTATTACTTTTTACATATCCGTTACTTAACAAACTTACTTCACCATCAACATCTTTAATATTTAGTTTAGCGCCAGCTGCAATTGTCAATTTATTATAGTTATTTGTATCTCGATAGCCAATATTGTAAGAATAATTTGATTTAATTGTAACTTCAGCTCCTGTATAAATATTAGCTACACATCCGCTCCATGGAGATCGTTCCAACCAAATTCCTCCACCATCACTTTCGATATTAAGTTTACCATACACATTCAGAACACCACCACTGAAAAAGTCAACACCATAACCTACAGTTCCGGAGTGGCTCATGGCTTTAATATTTACAATTGCATTGCGAGCTATATTACAAGTACCGGCACAAGCAATACTGTTTCCATATATACCATAACCATCAATATTGATTACCCCCGATAAAGTAAAATCACTTCCAGAACCACAACGAATAGCTCCTTGCGAACCTGAAGTCTTGTAAATAGAATTAAATAATAAATCAAGATTATTAAAAATTATACTTCTACTACTACTCTGAATATCAATCAAATTAGCTCTAGTAGGACTAGCAGCTAACGATTCAAAATTCAAACTCAAATCGGAAATCAAACAATTATTAGCTACTTGAATAGCTTTATCTTGCGTTCCGCTAAAATTAATCTCCGAGAATTTCTTATTACCGCTATAGCCGGTAAAATATTCCGTGCCGACTAATTTTTGACCTTTTTTCATAGTCAAAGTTTGATTCTCAAAATAATCAATCTTGCCATAAACGCAAATGGTTTCTTTGTTTGCGGCGATGGCATCTTTCAATTCTTGCGCGGTCGATACCACGGCGCCGTTCTCGCCGACTTGCGCCTCAAACCAAGCCTTTTCCGGTATTATAGCCGCTTCATAAGCCGCCTCGGCTATCACCGCCGCTTGCTCCAACATCTCGCCCGATTTTTCTAATCCCTTTATCGCCGTCGAGATAGTCTGGATACTCTGTCCCATACTGTCTAACAAAGCGTCCAAATCACTCGCCCGATTATTCAATGCGCGTGCTTGGTAATATGAGCTGGCATTATCTATCGCTGAATTTACTTTCAATCCGCTCGCTAATCTGTTCTGCGTCTTGTTCATCTGGGTGGTGAGATTCTTCAACGCATACAAATTGCTTCTCATCGAGGAGGTCAATGTTATATTATTAAACATAACACCCTCCTTCCGGCACAATTAATATCTTTTGTATTCGGTTTCGGACACTTTTGGTCACTCAAAAGTGTTAATAAATTAATTGATACCTTATAATATAACTGATTGATTTTATTGAGTAAAATATGGGAGAGAGTATCACAGGAACGGGTGGTTTCCTTTTCTACTTCGGTGGACGCACTAAAGCCCATCGTATTACCATACGATGAGACACAAGTTCCCATAATTGTCCACCCTTTAACTAACATCCTTGTCAGTCCTTTACTAGTAAATAACGTTATCCTAACATA
>Ga0247611_10007528_pt1 | contig 13635 bp, 14 predicted proteins | sample 177DNAGHGhighgp2_FD_192422 | JGI IMG/M metagenome (GOLD analysis project Ga0247611, IMG submission 192422) | Sheep rumen microbial communities from Palmerston North, Manawatu-Wanganui, New Zealand - 1770 DNA GHGhigh gp2 | ecosystem: Host-associated > Mammals > Digestive system > Stomach > Rumen...
TTTCATCTAATGTAACATTATTTTTGATTGAATCAAGTACTATTGATCCAGTTAATTTATATGCATCTCTAAAAGGCATACCTTTTTTAGCTAGATAATCAGCTAAATCAGTAGCATTTATAAAGCCTTTCTTTGCTGCATTATACATATTATCTTTTAAGAATGTACTAGTCTTTAACATAGGTGTAAAAATACTTAAACATTCTTTAACTGTATCTATACTATCAAATAATAATTCTTTATCTTCTTGCATATCTTTATTGTATGCTAGAGGAATACCTTTAAGCATTGTAAGTAGGGCAATTAAATTACCATAAGCTCTACCTGTTTTACCTCTAACAAGTTCTGCAATATCAGGGTTCTTCTTTTGTGGCATAATGCTTGAACCAGTAGCAAAACTATCATCAAGTTCCATATATTTAAATTCCCATGAGCACCATAATATAATTTCTTCTGAAAATCTTGATAAATGCATCATGATTAAACTAATTGTACTAGCAAGTTCTACGGCAAAATCTCTATCACTAACACTATCAATAGAGTTTAGTGTAACATTATTGAATCCTAGCTTTTCAGCAACTAAGAATCTATCAATATTATGTGTTGTACCAGCTAGTGCTGCAGCACCTAGTGGCATAAAGTCTGTTCTTTTATAGCAATCATTTAATCTATCTAAATCTCTAAGTAACATATTCGCATAAGCTAATAATTGATGACTTAACAATATTGGTTGTGCTCTTTGTAAGTGAGTATATCCTGGCATAATCAAATCAATATTAACTTTTGAAATATCTACTATTACTTCAATTAGTTTTTTAACTAATGGTTTTATTTCAAGTATTTGATTTTTACAATACATTCTAAAATCTAGTGCTACTTGATCATTTCTACTTCTAGCTGTATGAAGTTTTTTACCAATAGCACCAATACGCTTAGTTAATTCTTCTTCAACAAACATATGAATATCTTCAGCTTCATAATTTATTTCTAATTTTCCACTTTCTAAATCATTTAAGATATCCTCTAATGTTTTAATGATTAAATCAGAATCATCCATCCCAATTATACCCTGCTTACCTAGCATAAAGGCATGGGCCATTGAACCAGTTATATCTTCCTTATACATACGACTATCAATTCTAATAGATGAATTGAAATCATTAACTTCTTTATTTTCTTCTTTACTAAAACGTCCTGCCCACATTTTCATAACAAAAACTCCTCCTTTATGCTAGATAAGCCCAGCATTTACTGGGCGAATCTTATTATTTTAATTTCTTTTGAGCTAATAATGCCTTTACCTTAATTGGTAGACCATATAAGTTAATGAATCCTGCAGAATCTGCTTGATTATAAACTTCATCTTCACCAAATGTAGCTACTTCTTCACTATATAATGAATATGGTGATGTAATGCTTGCTGGAATGATATTTCCTTTATATAGTTTAACTTTTACACTACCAGTAACTGTTTCTTGTGTTTTATCAACGAAAGCTGATAAAGCTTCTCTAAGTGGTGTAAACCATTTACCGTTATATACTAATTCAGCAAATTCAATAGCAATTCTTTGCTTGAAGTGTTGAGTATCTCTTTCTAGTGTAATAGATTCTAGCAATTCATGTGCTTCATAAATGATAGCTCCACCTGGAGTTTCATATACACCACGGCTCTTCATACCAACTAATCTATTTTCAACCATATCAACTAGACCAACACCATTTTCGCCGCCTAACTTATTTAATTTTCTAACAAGTTCAGTAGCGCTCATCTTAACTCCATCTATACCAACTGGTTTACCTTTTTCAAAATCAATTGTTACATAAGTTGGAGTATCAGGTGCCTTCCAAGGAGATACACCCATCTCTAAAATTTTATCATACATTGGTTCATTAGCAGGATTTTCTAAATCTAGTCCTTCATGTGATAAGTGCCAAATATTTTTATCTTTTGAATAATTAGTTTCTCTATTTATCTTAAGAGGGATATTGTTTGCGATAGCATAATCGATTTCTTCATCTCTACTCTTGAATTCCCAGAATCTCCAAGGAGCAATGATTTGCATTTCAGGAGCAAATGCCTTAATAGCTAATTCAAAACGTACTTGGTCATTACCTTTACCAGTACATCCATGACAAATTGCATCACAGCCCTCTTTCTTAGCAATTTCAACAACTCTTTTTGCGATGATAGGACGAGCAAATGAAGTACCTAACATATATTTTCCTTCATATTTAGCTCCAGCCTTAACTGTTTCAAATACATAATCAGTTAAGAATTCTTCTGTTAAATCTTCAATATAGATTTTAGAAGCACCAGTTTTAATTGCTTTTTCTTCTAGTCCTTCAAGTTCATCAGATTGTCCACAGTTACCACAAATAGCAATAACTTCACAACCATAATGACTCTTTAACCAAGGAATGATAATAGATGTATCAAGTCCACCAGAATAAGCTAAAGCAACTTTTTTAAATTTCTTTTCCATAATTTTATCCTCCAAATTTTCATTTATTAATAACTAAAAAGAAAAGAGCCAACAAGGCTCTTGAAAACATTATACTCATACACCAACAATAATCAGTGTAATCTTTGCCATTTCAAGATTGCCTTGAGTAAGAAAAAACCACACCAAGTGGTCTTTTTTGTAATATACTCATGCATAAATTATGCAATCTTTACAAATTATCACTTGGACTTTCTTCAAGTTATACACCTATTGTAATTGATTAATGCCTTATTGTCAACATTTTTTTATGATTTATTATTAGATAGCGTTTTCAAATTAAAAGAATAATGATATAATAGATTTGGTGATGCAAATGGAATTAAAAATAATTGAACCAATCGGTCTATGCACGAGTGCTTATAGCATACTAGACCAAATAAAAATGAATATGGATAAATATAATAATATTTATATATTAGGTGATATTCTTCATAATGAGTTTGTTATTAACTATTTATCAAATTTAGGAATAAAATTCGTTAAAGACTTATCAGATATTAGACTCAATAAATATACATTAGTAATTCTTCCAGCACACGGAACATCACCAAAAATAGTAGAAAAACTACAAAAATATAATTATTTAGACTTAACATGTCCTAAAATCAAAAAGATGCATGAATTTATTTTAGAAAATAAAGATAGAGATATTGTATTTATAGGGAAGAAATCACACGCAGAAACTAATGCAGTTAGAGATTATGACAATATTAAAATAATTAATTCCGCTAAAGATATTGATAAACTTAGTGATTTAAATAATCCTATATTAATGTGTCAAACAACACTTGGTGCTGATGAATTTAATTTAGCATGCACTACATTAAAAGAAAAATATCCTAATATTGAAATTAAAAATACTTTATGTAATATACCGCTAGATAGAATAGAAAATATTAAACAAACAGAATGTGATCTATTAATAGTTATAGGGTCTAAAACATCTAGTAATGCAAACGAGTTATGTTCTTCTAAACCTAACTCCATGATTATTGGAAAGATTGATGAAATAGATATGAATGAATTAAGAAAATATAATACTATAGCTATTGCATCGGCATCATCTACTCCATTAAAACAAGTTAATGAAATAGTTGAATATATAAGAAAAAACGCATAAACAATATGCGTTTTTTTCTAACAATATAACTTCATTGTATTGTTAATGTATTGAAAATGTTATATAATATATACGAGGTGATATTATGCAAAAAGATTCAACTATATCTTTAAGAATCGATTCAGAGCTTAAAAAAGATGTTGAAACTATATTAAACGGTTTAGGCATACCAATGACTACTGCCATTACAATGTATTTCAATCAAATTAAACTCAACAATGGTATTCCCTTCACTCCAGTTATCCCTAAACGTCCTAAAACTCTTGAGGAATATACTGAAGAAGATTTTATCAAGATGATGGAGAAAGCCGAGAAGGAATATCGTGAAGGAAAAAGTATCCCTGCAGCCGAAGTAGAAAAAGAAATGAAAGAATTAATGAAACGTGGAGTATAGAATAGATTACTCTATGGAAGCAAAACAGTAAATGGAATCATATCTACAATTAACAAACTTACTACGTTTCCATACAAGCATAGTTTTTGCGAAGAAAAAAATCTACAGGCTAAAGGATACAGATGTACTAATTACAAAAACTATAGAATAATTTATAGTATAATTGAAAAAGAAAAACTTGTATTAATCCTTAATATTATTTATTCAAAAAGAATTCATTACAAATTATAAAACCGCATTGTTATGCGGTTTTATTTTTCTTTTATTACTTCTTTAGAGTTATAGAAATCTTTTAATTTATTATTAGAATTATATTTTTCAGTTAAACAAAATTCCTTACTCCAAGTCATATAATAAATGAACGGAAAATGATTTTCTCTTAAATAATCTATATCAGGAATTACATCACATTCAGCTAAAGCAATTAATTTTTCACCACTAACTTTTTCTTTTAAAGTAGTTATTATTTCATCATAATCTACTTTACTATCAGTATTATGATATACATCAACTGATATAATATCTACATACTCATCACCAGGATATGCGCTAGTACTATTCCATACCCATATTAAATTATTTAAACCTTTTTCATTAGTTAAATAATCATATGTAAATTTATATAATTCACTAGCATATTCAGCCCCATATTTTCCCCACCAAAACCATGTGCCATCAGCTTCATGGAATGGACGGAATAATATAGGCTTTTTAGCTTCATAAAAATGCTTTAATAAGCTTGCTATATGATCTAGTTCTTTTACAAAAGCCTTATATTCATCTGTTTCATCACCACATAATATTTTTCTAATATCAAAATCTGTATTTTCTGCATAAAAACTCTTATTACATCCACCAATTGGAGAAAACATATGCCATGTGAATGTTAATATACTTTTTTTATCATATAAAGCTACTTGTAGAGTACCTTTATTATCACTAACCTCATCTAAACATTCCTTATCGCTATTAGGATTTATATTTAACGAGCAAGCAAGTAATTCATAGCCTACTAATTTAGGATAATATCCTGTTATTTTTTTTATGTGGCTTAATTCTTCTTGAGGTATTGTTTGAGTGTGTTGCCCAGCAATTATTTTTTTATGATTAATAGAAGCAAAATAATTAAGAAGTCTTCTAGATTCAATAGTCATATTAGTATTTGCTGGAGTATAATAAGGTAGTATTTCTTCTTCAATTAATAAACGATGTAAATAATATTTTGCATATTCATTTTGATAATCATCTTCAAGTTCATTTAAAATCATAATGATAGATGAATTTATATCAGGATTATCAGCCTTTTTAATATATTCATCTATTTCTTTTCTTGCCATAAGATATAGTTTAAAATATTTAGTATTTGTCTTATAAACTTTATTTAATTTATAAGTTTTATCATCAAATGTTTCTTTATACATTACATAATTAAAATGGTCATCAATAACCTTTGGTCTAATTTCCATATATGCTTTATCATTTGGATTATAAAAATCATCATCTGTAAAATAACCATATATATTTTCAATATTTCCCATAAATTCACCCCTTCTAAGTTAATTATATAATAATTATTTTTATTTTGAATTAAGAAAAAAAGAAAAAGGCAGTTTTTTGAATTACTGCCTATATTTCTTTTTCCATTCTAATACATTCAAATGTCTTTGTCTTAGTTTTACATTTACAAGAATTACATTCTACTAAGTTATATCCACATTTTTTATAGAATTCAACCGCTTCTAATCTACTATCAATAATTATTTTTTTATATCCTAATTCTTTAATCCATTTTTCAGCTTCAAGCATAGTTAATTTTCCTATACCTTTATTTCGATATTCATCAAGTACAACCACTCTACCTATTAATGCTGTATTTTTATCTATTCCATAAAATCTAGCAGTTGATATAGGATATGTATCATCTAAAAGTATTACATATTTAGAATTATCATTATCATATTCATCAAACTCATCTCTTAAAGGTATATGATATTTCTTATTCATTGCGCATATTCTAACAAAATAACTTGCGGCTCTTTGCCATTCTTCTGTTGCTCTTAAAATAGTGTATTCCATATTATTTTTTAAATTCCACAAAATCAACTATATTTAAATCAAACTTACTAGCAAATTCTTCTGCCTTATCAATTGAAAAATATCCAAGAGCTTCAGGTTTATGCGCATCAGCACCTATAACTACTTTTGCCTTAGTTCCACTAACAAGTGCCCAAAACTCTTCTCTAGGATATAAATATTGCATCTTACCACTATCAGTAAGTTTTTCTCCTTTAGCAATACCATTTGCATTAATCTCTAAATATACATCATATTTAATTGCAGCTTCAATAATTCTTCTACTACATATTTCAGCAGTCTTATCAAATACTCTATGTCCATTTTCACCATTATAATTCATTAAGAATAAATCTGGATGAGCAAGTATTGTATATAATCCTGTAGACATACCTTCAATAACTATATCAGTATAAACCTCTGCTAACCTAGGTGTAAAAGGATCATATGGTGAATAATTAGCTCCTTTATAATTAAAGAAATGTTCACCTAAAATGAGATAATCAACCTTTTTTCTTAAAGCATAAAAATAGTCTTTAAATTCAGGAAAATATTCAGTTTCAAGTCCCAAGAAAACCTTTATATTAGGGCTTTTCTTGGCTTCTAATACTTCAGGCACATAAATATTATCAAAGTCACTATCACTCATTATTTCTTGTAAATAATTATGATAATATTCTTCAGGTGTCATAAAGTATTCTGGTGTATGTGCATGATCTGACATACCTAGTTCCCTAAAGCCTAATCTAATAGCTTCATCTACATAATCACTTACCTTACCTACTGCATGACCACATAGATAAGTATGTGTATGGTAATTAGCTTTTAGCATATAACTACCTCTTTTCTAATTCAGTTTTAATTTCATCCCAAGAAATACCAAGTTCTACCATTAATACAGTTAAGTGATACATCAAATCACTTACTTCATAAATTACATCATCTCTATTAGTTTTAGCAGCGATTATTGTTTCACAAGCCTCTTCACCAAACTTCTTTAGGATTTTATTAATTCCTTCTTTGAATAAGTAATTTGTATAACTTCCTTCTTTAGGATTAGCCTTTCTATCTTTAATAATGTTTTCTAAGTTTACTAAAAATGAAGTATCTTTTGATATTTCTTTAACGATATTCTTACTTTCAGTAATTTCAATATTTCTATAGAAACAAGTGACATTACCTGTATGGCAGCTTATACCACCTTTTTGTTCTATTTGGATTAATAAAGTATCTCCATCACAGTCAACACTCATACCCTTTAAATATTGAAAATGTCCACTTTCTTCACCTTTTAGCCAAAGCTTATTTCTACTTCTTGAATAGTAATAAACATTACCAGTTTCAAGTGTCTTTTCTAATGCCTCTTTATTCATATAAGCAAGCATTCTAACATGCTTAGAATGATAATCTTGAGCAATTACAGGAATTAAACCTAAATTATCAAATTTTACAATATTCATTAATTCTTCTTTTTTCATATTATACTCTCCTAACTGGTATATTCTTACTTTCTAAGTAATCTTTTAATTCATTTATTTCTATTTCTTTAAAGTGGAATAAACTTGCGGCAAGTGCAGCATCACTATATTCTAGCACTTCACTAAAATCTTCTAATTTTCCAGCACCACCACTTGCGATAACAGGAATATTTACAGCTTCACATACTCTTTTAGTAAGCTCTATATCATATCCACTTTTAGTACCATCTTTATCCATTGATGTAAGTAAAATCTCACCAGCTCCCCTTTTTTCAGCTTCCTTGGCCCATTCTATTGCATCAATATCAGTTCTAACTCTACCACCATTAATATATACTTTAAAAGAATCTCCTTCTCTTTTAGCATCAATAGCAACTACGATGCACTGGTTACCAAACATCTTAGCTCCTTCATTAATTAAATTTGGGTTTTTAATTGCACTAGAATTAATACTTATTTTATCAGCACCAGCGCTTAATATTTCCCTCATATCACTAGTAGAACGTATTCCTCCACCAACAGTAAAAGGAATAAATACTTTCTTTGCTGTATTTCTAACTACATCTACTATTGTTTTTCTATTATCACTAGATGCTGTAATATCTAAAAATACTAATTCATCAGCGTTTAAATCTGAATATATTTTAGCACATTCAACAGGATCACCTGCATCTATTAAATTAATAAAATTAATACCCTTTACTACTCTACCATCTTTTACATCTAAGCATGGTATTATTCTTTTAGTTAGCATTCTTTATAGCCTCACTTATATTAATTTTCCCAATATAGTAAGCTTTACCTATTATAGCACCACTACATCCTATTTCCTTGCATTTAATAACATCATCAATTGATGATACACCACCTGATGCAATTATATTTAAGTTTGAAGGTATTAATTTTTTAAGTTCACTTATATTAGTTCCTTCCATCATTCCATCTTTAGATATATCTGTATATATTACATTTAAGCCACCAAGGCCTTTAAATATATTTAACATATCTAAATCTTTCATAGATGAGTTTTCTAACCAGCCATGTACTGATACATAACCATTTTTACAATCAAGACCTAAAACTATTTTATCACTACCATATTTATTAATAGCTTCCTTTAAAAAGTTTTGATCTTTAACCGCAATACTTCCTAGTATTACTCTTTTTACACCAATATTAAGTAATAAATCTATATCACTAAAGCTTCTAATTCCACCACCTATTTCAATAGGGATGTTATTACTACATAATGTTTTTATAACATCTATATTTACAATATGTCCAGCCTTAGCACCATCTAAATCAACAACATGTATTAATTTAGCACCACTATTAATGAAATCCTTTGCTACTTCTAGTGCATTATCGTTATATACAGTTTTTTGATTGTAATCCCCTTGAACTAATCTAACACATTTACCACCGATTAAATCGATTGCAGGTATAATATCCATTATAAATCACCAAAATTCTTTAATATTTTTAAACCAACATCTCCTGATTTTTCAGGATGAAATTGTGTAGCAAATATATTTTTATATTCTACTGCACAACTAAATTCATATCCATAAGTTGTTTTAGTTAATATATAATTTGAATTATCAGTAACTAAATGATATGAATGTACAAAATATACATAAGGGTTATTTAATCCTTTAAATAATTTACTACCACTAGCTATATTTAAATTATTCCAACCCATATGTGGTATTTTAAGTCCATTTTCTTTAAAATGAATTATTCTACCACTAAGTATATTTAATCCATTTGTTAAGCCATATTCTTCACTACTAGTAAACAATAGTTGCATACCTAAACATATACCTAAAATAGGCTTACCATTATTAACTTCTTCTTTAATTGTATCTATTAAGTTTAGTTCCTTTAAGTTATCCATAGCTTGCTTAAAGGCACCAACTCCAGGAAGTATTAATTTATCTGCGCTCTTTATTACATTAATATCGCTAGTAATTACACTATCAATATTTAGGGAATCAAGTGCATTTTTAACACTACCTAAATTACCCATCTTATAATCAATAATCGCAATCATTATAATACACCCTTACTTGTAGGTAGTCCAAAACGACTATTAATAGATACTGCTTCCATTAATGCTCTAGCAAATGCTTTAAATGTACCTTCAACCATATGATGATTATTACTACCACGCAAAATAATTGTTTGAATATTAAATCCAGCATTATTAGCTAGCGCAATAAAGAATTCTTTTACCATTTCAGTTTGGAATTCTCCAAGCATTTTAGTAGTAAAAGGATCATCAATATTCGCATATGGTCTATTTGATATATCTATAGCACATAATATAAGTGATTCATCCATAGGAATAATTGCTTTACCATATCTTGTGATACCTAATTTATCACCTAAAGCTTCTTTTAAAGCTAAGCCTAAAGCAATACCTGTATCCTCTACTAAGTGGTGACAATCTACACCTAAATCACCTTTAGCTACAATATCTAAATCAATTAATCCATGAGTAGATATTTGCGCTAACATATGATCAAAAAATTCAATACCAGTACTAATATTATTTTTTCCACTACCATCAAGATTAATAGATAACTTGATTTGAGTTTCTTTAGTATTACGCTCTATTGTTGAAGTTCTCATTATAAAGCCTCCTTTATAGTTTTAATTAAAATATCATTTTCTTCTTTTGTGCCTGTATTAATTCTATACCAAGATTCATTATTATACTTTAATTTTCTAATATATATTTTGTTATCTAAAAGATGATTATATATTTTATCGTTTAATTTCACAAATATAAAGTTAGAATAACTTTTATTTGGATTTAAATTAAGTTCGCATAAACTATTATACAATTCATCCTTAAGTTTTACAATTTTTTTGATATTTTCATCATATAATTCTTTATTATTTATCGCTATACTTGCGATAACTTGTGATAATGTAGTTAGTTTATACGGAGGTTTAACTACATTAATTGTATCAATTAAATCAACGCTTGAAATGGCGTAACCAAGCCTAATTCCCGCAAGTGCATAAGCTTTTGAGAATGTTTTTAAAACTATTACATTATCATATTTTAAAGCTAAATCATAATTTGATTTATAAAATTCTGCATAAGCTTCATCAAGTAAAACTACACCACTTGTTTTATTTATAATTAATTCTAAATCACTTTTCTCCATAATACTTCCTGTAGGATTATTTGGAGAACAAATAATAATTAATTTAGGATTATATTTACTAATAGCTTCTAATATTTTTTCTGTATCATAGATAAAGCCTTCCTTAAAATCAATATCTATAAACTTACCATTTGTATAACTAGCATATTCTTTATACATACTAAATGTAGGATTACATGCAAGTATATATTCATCTTCTATCAAACTTCTAAAAATACAATCAAGCATTTGATCAGAGCCTACACCACAAGTAATATTTTCTATATTACAGTTATAATTTTTGGCTAGTGCTTCTCTTATAACTAAATTATCAGTATCAGGGTATCTTCTTAAATCTATATTATCTAATTCATTTTTTATAAGTTCTATAATTTCCTTTGGTGTAGGAAATGCACTTTCATTTGCATTTAATATAATTCCTTCATTTATAGCTTTACTATAGTATGGAGTTTTTCCTTCTAATGACTTTTTAATATATTTCATTATTTTTCCTCCAGTCTAACAGTTGCAGCTAGAGCATGAGCATTTAAGCCTTCACTTTTAGCAAATGATTCAACATTTTTACCAATTCTATTAAATGCTTCTTTATTAAATGAAATAATACTTGTACGTTTAACAAAATCATATACTGATAGAGGTGAGAAAAACCTTGCTGTGTGTATAGTTGGTAAAACATGGTTAGGTCCAGCCATATAATCACCAAGTGATTCTGCGGCATAATTTCCTAAGAATACAGCACCAGCATTTATAACCTTATCAAGATAGTCAAATGGCTTATCTACGGCTAATTCCATATGTTCAGGAGCAATATAATTAGATATTTCTATTGCTTCATCTATTGATTTAGTTATAATTATTCCACCATAATTTTCAAGTGATTTTAATATTATTTCTTTTCTATCTAAAGTTTTAATATATTCATCTATTTGCTTAACTACTTTTTCAGCTAATTCTCTTGAATTAGTTAAAAGCACACTTGAAGCTATTTCATCATGTTCTGCTTGACTTAATAGATCAGCAGCTACAAACTTATAATTAGCTTTTTCATCAGCTATTACTAATATTTCACTAGGTCCAGCTACTGAATCAATTGAAATAGATCCAAACATTTCTTTTTTAGCTAAAGCTACAAAAATATTACCTGGTCCAACAATTTTATCTACCTTTGGAATAATCTTTGTTCCAAGAGCCATAGATGCAATAGCTTGTGCTCCACCACACTTATAAATATCTTTTATACCTAAAATATAAGCTGCGGCTAATACTTCATTAGTTACCTTACCTTCTTTATTACATGGTGTGCAACATATAATATTTTTAACACCAGCAACAATTGCAGGAATAGCATCCATAAACATAGTTGATGGATATGCTGCTTTACCTCCAGGTACATATAAACCAACATTTTCAAGTGGTGTAATCTTTTGACCTAAGATTTCACCATTATCTTCATACATCCAAGTAGATTCTTTTTGATGTTCATGGAACTTCATAATACGTTCTTTAGCAATCCTATAAGTTTCTTTAAGTTCGCTACTTAAATTATTATAACCTTCTAGTATTTCTTCTTCTGTTACTTTAATATTATCTTTATTAATTAAAGGACAATCAAACTTATTAGTATATTCTATTAAAGCATCATCACCTTTAAGCTTAATATTATTAATAATATCTTTAACTATTGCTAGATATTTGGAGTTATCATTACTACCTCTTTCATCTAATTTTTTTAACAATTCTTCTTTAGATTCATAGATTCTCATAAATTCTCCTCCATTTCTTTTAATATCTTACTAATTTCTTCGTATTTTGTCTTAATAGAGACTTTATTCACTATTACTCTAGCTGATAAATCACATACATCAGCAATAACCTCTAATCCATTTTCAACTAATGTTTTACCACTTTCAACTATATCAACTATACAATCAGCTAAATCAATTACAGCCCCTAATTCTACTGAACCATTTAGCTTAATAATTTCACATTTTTTGTTTTTAGATTCAAAATATTTTTTAGCAATGTTTGGATATTTTGTGGCAACTCTAATTTGTTCACCACCTAATATTAAATTACGTTTAGATGGATATGCAGCAACACACATTCTACATTTACCAATATTTAAATCTAAACATTCATATAAATCTCTATCTTCTTCTAAGATAGTATCATAACCAACAATTCCAATATCAGCTACACCATAATCCACATATGTAGGTACATCAGATGGTTTTGCTAAAAAGAATGAATAGTTATCATCAGCACTATTAAATACTAATTTTCTTGATTCATCAGTCATATCAAGTGGTCTAATATTTATTTTATCAAGTATTTCTAATGTTTTTTTTGCTAAACGACCTTTAGCAAGTGCAAATGTTATTCTTGACATAAATATTCACCTTCTTTTAATACATATTTTTTATTATTATCTAAATCAATTACAGTTTTAATATTATTAGCTAATGCATACTTAAATGCATCATTTAAATTGTTTTCTAGTGATAAGAATGCATTATCCTTCACTAATTCTAAAGCTTTTTCTTTATTACTAGAGAATAATAAAGTAATATCACGCTCATATGTTAATTTTGTTCTACTAATTAAATCATTTACGTTAATCGCAAATCCACATGCATCCTTTGATAATCCAAATGATTCAATTAAATTATCATATCTACCACCATCAAGTATAGGTGAACCTACACCCTTAGTATAACCTTGTAGAGTTATACCTGTATAATATTTACCAAATGATAGAATTGAAAAATCAAAATAAACATTTTTCTCTAAATTATTTTTTTCAAGCAATTCATATAATTTTTCTAAATATTCTAAAGATTTTTTTGTTTTATCACTTTTAATATTGTTTTTTATTTTATTTAATAAG
>Ga0247611_10007529_pt1 | contig 13634 bp, 13 predicted proteins | sample 177DNAGHGhighgp2_FD_192422 | JGI IMG/M metagenome (GOLD analysis project Ga0247611, IMG submission 192422) | Sheep rumen microbial communities from Palmerston North, Manawatu-Wanganui, New Zealand - 1770 DNA GHGhigh gp2 | ecosystem: Host-associated > Mammals > Digestive system > Stomach > Rumen...
GTTCCCGCCTTTGTGCTTCGGTTAATTCCAAACGTGTTGTGCTTCTCATTTCCAATGTGTATTTCACAGAGATAACGAGAAATGCAGCGTGATATTATATGTAAATTAAATTTGAACAATTACTTATCAAATGATGATTTATTAGTAGCATCGGCTTTTTAAATGTTAAAAATAGCTATGTTTAATGGGTTTATTAATAGGATTGTAACAAAATCGCCAAGGTTTTGGGTGAATTTCTTGTTCCATGATATTTGGACCTTTCGAAGCAAGATCCAAACTATCAGAAAAGGAAACAATATACCAAAATCATATAAAAGGCAAGGATGGAAATTGAATTTGTATAATTCATATTGGGAGTCCTACGGGTCTTTTATTGGCATTGATGCAGTAATGGAAGAAAAACCAGTATTTCCACACAAACCATTAGGAGTGTTTATTAGCAATTCAGCTCATATAGGAAAGAAGTGCATTATATTCCAACAAGTAACAATAGGTAGTAATACAATCAAAAGCAGCAAAGGATATGGGGCTCCATACTTAGAAGATGGCGTATATATTGGTTGTGGTGCAAAGATTATTGGTAATGTCCATGTAGGAAAAAATGCCAGAATTGGAGCAAACTGTGTTGTGGTTAAAGATGTTCCTGAAAACAGTGTTTCGGTGATTAGAGGCATAGATACAATTGCTAAAAAGGAAGAATTAGATAATATTTTCATCGCAAATACTCCTGCTATTTGAGTTGTTACCTGACAAAATACACAGGCTAAACAATTGTCCCTATTCTGGTTTTCGGTGTTGGTATGAGTTTCATAAGCGGAAACTGATATTGAAAGCAAAAACGAAAAGTAAATCCTTAATAAAATAGTTGTGTCCCAAAGCATAATTATCATAGGCAGCAATCCAGCCACAAAACTAAGCCTAATTCGTTGCGTTGGCGCGGTTGAAGGATGCAGGGTAACGGTTTTGACCATGGTGTCACAAATTCCCGAGAAACCAGAACGCACCATCGACACTTATTCAAAATATGTCGAAAGGTTTTTCTATGCGAAAAAGTATGACGCAGATGGTTTGGCAAACCTGCTCTTGGAAAAGTGTCGAGTTGAAGGCGAGAAACCTATTCTGATGTCGGTTGACGATGATTCGGCTTGTTTGGTTGATACCATTCAGGACAGGTTGCGCGACGAATTCTATTATTCCCATATCCAACATCAGGCAGGTGCCATCGCAGAGTTGATGGATAAGTCGAAGCAAAAGCAATTAGCCAAAGAGTGTGGGTTTAATGTGGTTGAGGCCTGGCCTGTTGATTGTGTGGATGGCAAATACACCATACCCGATGGAGTGAAATATCCTTGTTATGTGAAAGGCCGTCTTAGTTACCATAGTGCAAAGCACTACCAAAAAAGGTGCAATACCAAAGAAGCGTTGGAGAAATGGTTAAAGGTGTTGGCCAAAAACAATCCCTCTCCACTTTTGATTGAAGAGTTTATCGAAATCGGCAAAGAATATGGCGTTATCGGATATAGTGATACTGAAAAAGTGGTTCTTCCCGGTATCGTTGAATTGATTGACTGCGCCTATGGTAGCGACAGGGGCGTGGCAGCATTGGGGAGGGTCAACGACTTTAGCGTGAATGAAGCGCTGAAACCAAAGGTTGAACAATTGATGAAGCGTATCCAGTTGACGGGTCTGTTCAATATAGATTTTGTGGAATCAAAGGGGAAATGGTATTTTGTGGAAGTAAATGTCAGATATGCTGCTTACGGATTTGCCGTTTGCCAGGCGGGTGTCAATCTGCCTGCATTCCAAATCTATAGGTTCCTTTCACAGAATGATGGTGGGTTGTCAAAACGTGTCAAAAACGGATTTAGTTATGTGAATGAGAAAGTGGCATTCGATGATGTGGCTGGCGGGTATCGGTCATGGAAAAACTATAGGGACATGCTGAGAAATGCAGATTGCCACTTAATCCAACAAGCGGAAGACCCAGAGCCATACCGTCAATTCAAAAAAGGTTTGATGATGAAATACCTGAAATCGAGAATCAAGAAAGCAATACAAAAAAATAATTGACAATCATATAGATCATATAGAGCGATGAACAATACTACTACAAATAAAAAGCCTTTGACGCTTGATGAAAAAAGGGAAATCCAATTAAGAATGTTGGATGAAGTGGATGCATTTTGCCGAAAGAATGATATACGATTTTCTTTAGCCTGCGGTACTTTGCTTGGCGCAATAAGACACAAGGGGTTCATCCCATGGGATGATGACATGGATATTATGATGCCAAGAGAAGATTTGGAAAAATTCAAGAGATTGTTTTCATCCGATACGGTTAGTTATATTGATATAAACAATTGGCCGTTTTACCCTTTCGCAACATCGAAAATCGTTAATACAAGTACTTATTCCATTCCGGGGAAAATCGTAAAAGGATTTGGTGTGGATATTGATCTATATCCTATTCATCCTCTACCAGCGGATAAACAATTTGTATCAGTTTTTTTGTCAAGAGGAGAAAGGATTCGAAAGAGAAGGCTGCCATTTATGAAGTGGCGTTCTCGTTTCATTCGTAGATTTCCAATAAAAACCATTTTAGGGTATAGTTATATGATGCGTAAGCATTATAACCAAGTTTATTCATATCCTTTCCCTACAAACAATGTGGGTTATTATTTTGTTAATTCTGGTGAAATGGATTGGGCTCATACTTACGATTATGATTTGTTTGAGCAAATGATAGATATCCAATTTGAAGGACATACTTATATGGCCATATCATCTTGGGATAAATACCTAACTCAACGTTATGGTAATTATATGGAGTTGCCCTCGGAAGACAAGCGACATCCATATCACGGGGGGGTGTTTTATCGAAAAAAGATAGAACCATAAAAGAATTATTGCTATAATTTAATCTTTACACTTCATAGAAAACACTTTTTCAATACAATACATAAACTACATTATTATGAATACGCAAACAATACAAGACAGAATCCTTTCTGGTTCTTTTACACGTTTGTATTATCATTATTTATATTGGGTGAAATTTTTCTCAAGACGTAATGCGATTAAATCAAAAATGTCGTCAAAACCTAAAGAAGAACAAATTTCAATGATTAAGGTTTGGTGGATAATGGTAATAAAGCTATGGCTTCCAGCAGAATATTTTTCTTATCATTATAAATTTCTCACGAGAAAAGAACGTCGAAAATATGTATTGAATTGGGAAAAAGATGTGTTTGCCAACAAGGTCAATAATGAAAGAGTTCATACGTTGTTGGATGATAAATATGCCTCTTTTTTACATTTTAGGGAGTTTTATCAAAGAGAGGTGGTATTGATTAATTTTGATGACGACCTTTCAAAGGCCAAGTCTTTTTTCAATAGGCATCCCAAAGCGATTGTAAAGAAAAACACAGGAGGAGGTGGTCATGCTGTGCAGATTGTAGATGTCCATAACTATTCTAGCATTGATGCATTATACTTTTCCTTAAAGAATCAATACCATTCGAAAAAGATTGTTTTGGAAGAATTGATACAACAGGATTCCAAAATGGGTAGCCTTCATCCTCAGTCTGTAAATACGTTGAGAATGTCAGCTATTCGAATTGCACAGGATATCTTGTTTTTCCATCCATTCATGCGTATAGGAAGAGGAGACTCTATTGTTGACAATGGTGGTAGAGGAGGCATTCTTGCGGCCATTGATGAAAAAACAGGATGCATCATAGCAGCGGTCGTGGAGGATGGTACAGACTACACCGTTCACCCTGATACGAACATTCCTCTTATTGGTTTTCAGATTCCATTTTGGGAAGAAGCTAAAGCGTTTACAATAAAACTGATGGAGGCTCTTCCCGAAGGGGTTTATATCAGTTGGGATATTGCCCTGTCTGAAAAGGGATGGGTAATGATTGAAGGAAACAGCCGAGGCCAGTTTTTGGGACAACAGTCGCCTATTCATAAGGGTGTTAGAGATGAGTTTGAAGAAATAAAGAAAGAGTTAAAATGCAAATGAAAATAGCCATCCACGATCATCCAGGTAGTTTCAGTGACCACTGGATTGAGTATTGCAAAGCAAAAGGTATAGATTATAAAGTTGTAAACGCATACGATTCCAATATAATCCAGCAAGTATCTGATTGTGATGTCTTTATGTGGCATCACCATCATGCCGATTATAGGGATGTGCTGTTTGCCAAGCAGTTACTCTATTCGCTTGAGGCATCGGGCATGCGGGTATTTCCAGACTTTCACACCGTTTGGCATTTTGATGACAAGGTGGGACAGAAATACCTACTTGAAGCCATAGGCGCTCCTCTTGTTCCTTCCTACGTATTCTACACAAAGAAAGAGGCCATGGATTGGATTTCGAAAACTACATTTCCCAAAGTGTTCAAATTGCGCGGTGGTGCAGGTGCCGCTAACGTGATGTTGGCGCACACAGCCAATGAAGCGCGAAAACTGGTAAGGAAGGCCTTTGGAAGAGGTTTTTCTCAATTTGACCGCACGGGTTATCTGAAGGAACGCTATCGCAAATGGCGCGAAGGCAAAGACTCGTTTATAGGTGTGCTGAAAGGTATTGGCCGTTTGTTTGTCATTACCGATTTTGCCAAGATGCACGGCCGCGAAAAAGGATATGCCTATTTTCAGGAGTTTATTCCGAACAATGAGTTTGACACCCGTCTGGTAGTCATAGGTGGTGAACGGGCTTTGTGTGAGAGAAGGTATTGTAGAAAGGGTGATTTCAGGGCTTCGGGTAGTGGCCATTTCGAATATGTTGAAGCCGACAAAAAGGTTTTGGAAATAGCATTTCAAGTGGCCCAAAAACTCAAGCTTCAAACCGTTGCCTTTGATTTTATCTATGACAAAGAACAACCACTGATTGTGGAAATGAGTTACGGTTTTGGTACCAAAGGTATTTCGCATTGCCTGGGCTATTATACTTCTGACCTACAATGGCATGATGAGCCAGAACCATATTTTTATGGCTGGATGGTGGAAGACTTAATACATTAGTATTATTATGCATCTTAATAAGTACAATCTTATTCGTAATCTGGCCTTGCTGCTTATTGCTGGGAATATGGTTGGATGGCTGTTTCCATTTCCATATGTGGTATGGCGAGTGGGTTTAGTGCTATTGTCTTTATATGTAATTGTGTTTGAGGAGGGAAAACGACTGCCATGTGAAAAAGCGCTTTTGGTTTTTGTTGCATTTAATCTTTTGTATTTCTTTATTAGTTGTCTTTGGGAAAACCCTTCATACACACAGATAGGTAATATTCTTTGTGCTTTATTGCCATTAAGTCTTTTTGTTTGTTTGTCACAAAAAGGGGTGATGACAGATCGTTTTATTTCTGTAATGGGAATAGTTTTGCTTGTCACTGCTATTTTGCGATATTACAATTACTCAAGAATGGTAATAATCCGATTGGGAGTGGATGAAGACACTGAGATCACCAACAATGCTTCGAGCGTTATGCTGCTGCTGTTGCCTATGTTGTTTCTTATGAAGAATCAAATCCAGAAATGGATTACTTTAACTGTGTGTTTGTTTTTCATTCTATCAAGTGCTAAGCGAGGCAATATTGTGGCTGCTGTTATCCCTGTTGTGCTGTTCGTATATAGCATGCTTAAAGACAGCCGACGTTCAGGGATTAAGATAATTCTGGTATTGGCTTTTATTGTTGTGGGCTCTATTATGACTTATCGTTGGGTGGTCAACAACGACTATCTGATGTACAGAATCGAAAAAACCCAAGAAGGAAACAGTTCAGGTCGTGATGTGATTTACGCTGGCACTTGGCATGCATGGTATGATTCAGATAGTTTTGTAAATCAATTGCTTGGGTTAGGTTTTGACGGAACACTGCGTTTGGAGGCAACCACTCATCACCATGCGCATAATGACTGGCTTGAAGTGTTAGTCGATTATGGATTGTTTGGAGTATTATTATATTTGGCAATGTTTATTTCATTGTTCCTGCAAGTGAGAAGAATCAGATCGTTTGAGATGAGAATGGCATTTCTTTCAGGCCTTCTCATCTGGTTCCTGAGATCCTTATATTCTATGGGATTTACTGGCGAAACCTTGTCGGTGGCCATGATCAGCATGGGAACGGCTTTGGGGTGGTATAAAACAGAAAGGAATCAGGCATGAAACGTATTCTATTTCTCGCTGCCGACCTCTGTTCAGGTGGAGCAGAGCGCCAAATGGTTACTGTAGCAGGTCTTTTGAAAATAAAAGGATACGATGTTGTTGTATATTGTTATGACAGAGCGAACTTTTATGAACCGATTTTGAGGGGAAAGGGGATTCCTGTTGTTTGGGAGATTGAACAAAATTATATTAAGCGTGTTAGAAATGTCAGAAGTCATATCAGAAAAGGAAAATACGATATTGTCATTTCCTTTCTTCCTACATGCAATTTTTTGAATGATGTGTCAGCTATAGGTAAGCATTCATGGAAAGTGATTACCGGGGAGAGGAGTTCTCGAGAATCCACTTTCACTTCTCGACAAGGCAGGTTCTTCGGTTGGTTTCAACGCTATTCAGACTATATCGTATGTAACTCTCAGAATGCTTGTTTCATGTGGCGAAAACACCTCCCTCAATATTCCGACAAACTAAATGTGATTTATAATTGTGTTCAACTTGGAGCGATTCATTCCGAATACAAGCCTATGAGAGATGGTAAATTGCATCTCATTGTGGCCGCCACATACCAATATCTAAAGAATCCTTTGGGATTGGTGAAAGCATTATCGCTGATGAATGATACAGAACGGAGTTCGGTTCTGATTGATTGGTATGGTCGCAAGGAGATGTCGGGTAATACCAAGGCGTATGACGATACAGTTGAGGCGATAAAGAAAAACAATTTGGAAAATGTCCTTGTACTTCACCCAGACACAAGCGACATTGCTGATAAGATGCATCAAGCCGATGCGGTTATGTTGCTTAGCCATTTTGAGGGTTTGCCAAATGCGATTTGCGAAGGAATGATGTTGGGAAAACCTATCATTATGACAAGGGTTTCTGATTATGATGTACTTGTTGATGATAGTAATGGCTTCTTATGCGATTGGGACAACCCCGAAAGCATCAAATTTGCCATTTTATCAATGGAACAGTTGTCTTTAGATCAATTATGCATGATGGGAGAATCCTCAAAAACTAAAGGGCTAGAATTGTTTTCGGCAGATGTAATCACAGAACATTGGGAAGCAGTTATTAATTGATATGAAAAGCAAAAACACCCTAATTCTCATAGGTGGCATCCACCTCAACCACAAACCCACTTGTGGCGAAACGATGAAAAACCAGCTTTTCTTGAAAAGGTTCAATGAACTTTTCGAGAAGGTGATACCTATTGACACATTTCAGTGGCAGAAGCATCCATGGTGTTTGGTGAGACTCTTTTCTGTTTTGCTTTTTCATCCCAAAGCTAAAGTAATCATTTCTGGTAGCGGCGCATCAAGGTTTTTAATCAATTTCATATACAGATTTCCCATAAATAAGAATGCCTATTTTTGGGTAGTGGGGGGGGATTTACCTATCGCTGTGCAAAATGGAAAATACAATATCAATGCCTTGAATAATCTGGTTTACATCCCTGTTCAAGGTCGGTCGATGGTTACAGATTTGAATGGACTTGGTGTGAATAATGCGATTTTTGTGCCAAATTCAAAGCCAATCACCTATCATCCTGATATTACACAACATGGTCAAGAGCAGCTGTTTCGTTTTGTTTTCTTGTCACGGATCCATCATGAAAAAGGCATAAGGGAAATTGCCGAAGCTGCAACAAAATTGGATAATACAGGTTTTATGGGCAAGTACATCATTGATTTCTATGGAGCCAAAGATGCTGAGTTTGCTGAAGAGTTTGAAAGGATTCTTAAAACAAACAATGCTTTATGTTATAAAGGTTATTTGGATTTGACCACGGATAAGGGTTATGATTTATTATCCACATACGACATGATGCTGTTCCCGACCTATTGGCGTGGCGAAGGTTTTCCTGGTGTGGTGCTTGATGCTAACATCGCGGGTGTTCCCATCATTGCCTCTGACTGGAACTTGAATACAGAAGTAGTTGAAAATAATCGAACGGGTATCATCATTCCAACACATAATTCAGAAGCATTATTTGAAGCGATGAAGAAGGTTATTACAGGAGAGATTGATTTATTGGCCATGAAGAACGCTTCTGTCGAACACGTGCAGCAATATGATTTCCGAAATGTGCTGTCCGAGGAATTAATGAAAAGACTTCATTTGTTTGATTAAGAGTACACTAATATGGATAAGGAGCATTTGAGAAGGGCGGTTTTCAAAGTCTTGAAGAAAAGTAAGCTTATTTTCAACGGCTTGGAATGGTTGACAGGACGGAAGGACATTCGTGTTCAAGAGGAGATTCATCCTAAAGAATCCCTAAAAGATACACTTCAAATCAAGAAAGAAAAGCAATTGGTCAGGCGATATTGGCATTGTGGGACTTTCCATTATTGGCGTTATGGCTTGCCGTACATGCAATTGTCCGAAGAAGAACTGTTGGATTATGTCCCGACCTTTTACCACCATAAAAAACTTGAGAAAGACCATGCGGGAATTGATACGGTGTTTTATGGTGACAAATTGAATCAAGCTTTGTTGTTCAAAGAAAGAGATATACCAACTGGTGAAGTGGTTGCTTATAACCGAGGAAAGAAATGGCTTGACTTTTTAAACAATAATGAAATAGATATTGTTTCAGTGATAGAAAACAGTTTGCAGGATGGCAAGGGGAAGTTGTTTCTGAAGCCTGCTGGTGGTCAGGGAGGTTTTGGTATTTTTGTTTTGAAATTTAAGGGCAACTCTTTGTTAGTTAATGGTGAAAAGAAAGATTTAATTGATTTTATTCAAAACCTACCCAGTACTACATTTATCCTTCAAAAGGGAATTGTCCAATCGCAACAAATGATGGATATTAACCCAAGTAGCGTGAACACATTGCGGGTGGTGGTGCAGAAAGAAGGTGAGTTGATGAAGATGAAGACTTGCATCATCCGCATGGGTCGTAAAGGGAAGGAAGTTGACAATAGTGCCCAAGGTGGTGTGTCGGTAAAGGTAGATACGATGACTGGGCAGGTGGCATCCACTGCCACGGCTGAACATGGAGGGGGAGTGTTGTCGTGTCATCCAGACACGGGAAGATCATTTGGTGACATCACTATTAATAATTGGCCGGATTTGAAAACGCAAATAGAGGCTATTAGTACGAAACTGATTGATTTCAAAAACATAGCACTTGACATCGCCGTAACTGACGAAGGTGCAAAATTATTAGAGTTTAATTTCCGCTACGGCATTGAGCACCAGCAATGTGTGTTGGGGGGGGTGAGGCAATTGCTGGATATCTATCCCAACTAACTATATCCAGCTGTGATAGGCGGAATGGCTAAAGATTTTATTAAGAGGAGAATATAATATGCATATCACAACATCCAAAACCAAGCGGATACTGTTTGCTCCATTGTTGAAAACAGTAGAATGGCTTACTCCACGATGCCCTGTCTTTATGGCAAAGGCAAGGTATTTTGCCAGGTTTAAAAAAAGAATCAACCTCAATGATCCCAAGGATTTAAATGAGAAAATACTTTGGTTATCTGTTAACAGCGACACTCGTGAATGGTCGAGGCTTGCCGATAAATATGCCGTTCGTGAATATGTGCACGAATGTGGTTTGGACGACATTTTGGTTCCTTTGTACGGTGTGTGGGATAAGGCCGAAGAGATAGATTTTGATAAGCTGCCAAAATCTTTCATAATGAAATCTACGAATGGAAGTTGCTCAAACATCTTAATTAAAGATAAAAGTCAAATTTCAAAGGAGGAGTTTATAGTAAAAGTTAAGGATATTGAAGACAAAAAAGTCTTGGTGACGGGTGTCGGTGATCTTCATTACTTGCGCAATAAGAGTAGAATCATAGCTGAAGGTTTGTTGGAAAACGACGAGGTTTCTTCTAAGTATTCTGAAACCTTGATAGATTATAAGATATGGGTGTTAAATGGCAAAGCGGAATATATTTGGGTTTGTATGAACCGTTTCGTGCATAATAAAGACGGAGCTGAAGTTCTTACATACGATCGGGATTGGAATCCACATCCAGAGTATTCAGAATGGTCAACCGATTTTTCTCAAGCTGCACCTATGCCCAAACCTGCTGAATTTGAAAGGATGTTGGAAGTCGCTGAAAGATTATGTCAAGGATTTCCAGTTGTAAGATGCGACTTGTATAATCTGAACGGAAAAATCTATTTTGGAGAAATGACATTCACTTCGTTGGGTGGCATGATGGATTTCTACACTCCTGAGTTTTTAAGAATGAGCGGAGACAAAATAGACCTGTCCAAAGTCTCAACTGCCAATAAATGGTCTATTAAAGACTTGAAGAATGCATAATAAAATCATCATCTGGGGACGAGACAACTACAACACCCTTGGCTTATTAAGGCAGTTGTCGGGCGAAGACAGGATAATCTTCTTCCTAATGTGGGACAAGCCAGTGGGATGTGCTTCCGCAAGTAAGTATTTCGGTGAACATGCAGTTGTGGCAAGTATGGAGGAAGGTTATCAATACTTGCTTTCGCATTTTTCCAATGAAGCACAAAAGCCAGTAATCTTCACCCCGAGCGATGAGCTGATAGAGTTTATTGACCAGCACAAAATCGAACTGCAACAACGCTACATCTTGCCAGGTACCAAGGAGCAAGGGCTGTTGACTAAGATTGATGACAAAAACACAATGACTGAATTGGCGCGCAAATTGGGATTTCTTGTTCCTCAATCTCAAATGTGCCGCAAGGATTCAGATTTAAAAAATGTACCATTCCCTTGTATCATAAAACCTGCCCATACCACCATCGGTCACCGCAATGAGTTTAAATTTAAGATTTGCGAAAACGAAAAGGTGTTAACCAATGCTTTGAAGTATGTACGTAGAGGGTCTGAGTTTATCCTTCAGCAATATATCCCGAAAGAAAGTGTTGCTTTGGTTTATGGTGCAAGACTGAAAAATGGGAATGTCTTAATAGCAGGGACACTGATAAAAGACAGATTTATTGCTTGTGGCGATGGCTCTCATGGTCTGGTTACAGCAGGGTTGCCAAATGGTATTGACAAGAATCAGATTGAACAATACCTCGCCGATATAGAATATTGTGGGTTGTTTAGTTTTGAATATGGCTTGTTTGCGAGCAAGGCATATTTTTTTGAAGTGAATCTGCGCAACGATGGGACTTCACACTTTTTTTATCAAGCAGGAGCCAATATACCCTTAGCTTGGTATTATGATGCTATTGGTAGAGATTACTCTCAAATCAACACCGTTGTAACAAACAATTGTTGGTACATTGATGAAATCTTCGATGTGGCAAATGTATGGAATGGTACGATAAGCCGTAAGCAATGGAAGTCAGATAAGGCAAAAGCCACGATATTCAAATATTATGACAAGGAAGATCAAGAGCCTTGGAAGCAAATGAAGCTGGGCAAGATGAGGAAAATAATTCAGGATGCCTTCGTGAAGAAATATCGCCTTTACATCGTTTGGGCAATGGACAAACTAAAACACTAATATGAGCGTAGTATTAATGTACCACGACATTATCACTGCAAACGACAAGTCGAGTGGTTTCCAAAATAAAAATGCTTTCCAATACAAGGTAGAAGAATCCGCTTTTGAGGAGCAAGCAAAGGCTCTTCAAGGTAAGGATGTGGTCTTTACCTTCGATGACGGTGGCGATTCGTTTCTTACCAAAGCAGCGCCCAAATTGGAGAAGTATGGCTTCAAAGGGGTGTTTTTTATCAGCACCAAGTATATCGGCACACCAGGATTCCTTACAACAGTACAGGTTAAAGAGTTAGCCAAAAGAGGGCATGTGGTCGGTTCTCATTCGCATACCCATCCTGAAATATTCACCAAACTATCAAAAGAAGAAATCCATGAAGAATGGCGGATGTCGTATGAAATTCTGAAAGACATTTTGGGAGAGAAAGACTTGCCCATGTCCATCCCTAACGGATATGCTTCGAAGACCATTATGGAGGAAGCAATTGGATGCGGTTTTTCGGACATTTACACTTCCCAGCCCACAACTAAAAGCAAGTTATTCCAAAAACATAACGTCTTTGGACGCTATGTGGTGCATGACAACATGACCACAAATGATGTTCTAAAAATTGTAAACGGTAAAGGTTTTAGGCTGAAAATGGCTTTGAAGTGGCAAGTGTTGAATATGGTGAAAGGGATACTGGGAGAGTCGTATGATAAACTTAAGGCTATAATATTGCATCACTGAATATGCTTACCATCATCTGCCCCATCTACAACGAGGAGAAATACATCGCCCGTTGCATTGAGTCCATCATGGCACAAGACTATTCGAAAGATGATTTGGAAGTCCTCTTCGTGGACGGCATGAGCACCGACCGTACCAGGGAAATCATTGCCTCTTATCTGCCGCAATGTCCTTACCTGCGGGTGCTCGATAATCCGCGCAAGATTGTGCCCTATGCCATGAACAAAGGTATTAGCGAGGCCAAGGGCGACATCATTATGCGCATCGATGCGCATACCTTTTATGAACCCAACTATTGTTCTGCAATTGTCAAACGATTGAAAGAATTGGATGCCGAAAATGTGGGCTGCGTGTGCAAGACCGATGTGCTCAACAAGACCCCCAAGACATTGGCCATCCGCGAGGTGCTCAGCAACAAATTTGGGGTGGGCAACTCGGCTTTCCGTACGGGTATAGATGGCGTGAAAGAAGTGGATACGGTGCCTTTCGGCTGCTGGCCAAAACGAGTGTTCGAGAAATACGGCTTGTATGATGTCCGTCTGGTACGCAACCAGGACATTGAGCTGAGCAAACGCATCATCAACGGCGGCGGAAAGATCTTCATCATCCCCGACACCTTCTGTACCTATCTGGCCCGTGAGACCTTCAGCGGTCTGGCCAAAAACAACTTCGGCAACGGCAAGTGGAACATACTCACGGTGTATTACACCCGTCAGATGAAGTCGCTGTCGCTGCGTCATTTCATTCCGTTGCTATTTGTGCTGGGTGTCATTTTGCCAGCTATCGCCGGCATCTTTTGGCATTCCGCTTTGCTGCTTTCTGCGTTTGTGCTGCTGGTCTATCTATTGGTTTTGGGTGCCGTTAGTGTAAGATTAGCCATCAAGAAAAAAATAAATTTTTTCTATCTTCTTTGGGGGTTCATTACTTTGCATTGTAGCTATGGTTGGGGCTCCATGATGGGTATTGTATCATTGCCTTTTAAGAAAAGATAATCCGCTATGCTTCTCAAATGGTTATTTGACAGAGTCGTATCCTTTTTAGGTCTGATATTGCTGCTACCTATAATGCTCATTGTGGCCATTCTTATAAAGGTCAAGATGCCAGAAGGTCCTGTACTCTTTAGGCAAAAGCGTGTGGGAAGGAGGGGGAAACTTTTTACTATGATAAAATTTCGTTCGATGATAGTGAACCATGGAGGTTCGTCCGTTAGTGTGGCTGGAGAAAATCGCATCACCCCATTAGGTTCAAAGTTACGAAAATATAAGTTGGATGAGTT
>Ga0247611_10007530_pt1 | contig 13632 bp, 8 predicted proteins | sample 177DNAGHGhighgp2_FD_192422 | JGI IMG/M metagenome (GOLD analysis project Ga0247611, IMG submission 192422) | Sheep rumen microbial communities from Palmerston North, Manawatu-Wanganui, New Zealand - 1770 DNA GHGhigh gp2 | ecosystem: Host-associated > Mammals > Digestive system > Stomach > Rumen ...
CAGCCGTTTTGCTTGCAGCACTTGCTTCGCTTACTGTGGCATAGATACTACCATCGGTGCAGAGCACCTTGCCTAGATCTGCTGCGGTGCAGGGGATAACGTCTGCCCAACTCATCCCCACGCTTGCCGCGAGGGCGAGAAGAAATGTAAAAATCTTTTTTCTCATAATTTTTTGATTTTTAGTTAAACAATATTGTTAATTAGTTTTTTCAATTCGTTTTATTGCCATATATAAAAAGACGACGCATAGCTACGAAAGCTATGCACCGTCTAAACGTTGCTTCGCTTAAGCCAAAACTTGCGTGACTCGCAGCACGACTGCTCGATGACGCTACGTTTTGCTCTACGCTCTCCCCAGAGACCACCATTTACGACATATACGTAATGGGGGGGGTAAAATTAAACATTATGTTATTTTCACATTTATTCATTTACGCATTGAGGTTGATGGGGATTTATATCTTACTTAACAACTCGTCTGTGCTCCATTCCATACGGTTAAAGCCAAACCATTTTTTGCCGAGGTCTTTGAGACTGGCACCTATATGATAGACCGTATCGTCAATACACAAGAACCGGTCGTGGGCACGGTCGAACTGCTCTACCTCAATCGGTGCATACTGCGCGTTATGCTTCTCAAAGTCCAAAGTCAACTGATAAGATATATTTCTGGTGTAAATCTTTGCAGATACTCCTTTATCACGTTTGTCCAGCATTGCCAAGACACTGTCGTCGATATAGTTGTCAATCAGAATAATACGTTTCTTCGCCTCGCGTATGCGGTCATTAATAAACATGTAGGCATCAAAGATCTGTCCGTCGAAGAAGATTCCTTGTTCCTGTTTGACACTGCCATCATCCAACCGGCGGAATACTTCCTCTAATTTATGATCCGTTTCTATTTGGTGCGCGTTGAGTGCCAACTGGTTTCTTTCCATCACTTCCAATCGTTGAAATACCTGCGCGTTTGACGCTATGAAATGGCGCATTGCTGTGAATGCATCCATAATATGAATGCTCACATTTACAGCCGTTTCGCTACGTAGAACAGTGGATAACATAGCCACACCTTGCTCCGTAAAAACATGAGGGAAAACACTGGAATGTTTAAGAGCTTGCAACCGGTCGCAATTTGCGACCAGTTCAGTTGTCTCATTTTCTGTAAGTTGAAAACGGAAATGTATAGGAAAACGCTCTATGTTGCGCTTCACTTGCTCGTTTAGACGTTTGGTATCAACACCATATAACCAAGCCAAATCGCGGTCAAGCATGACTTGCTTGCCTCGGATTACCAGAATAAGATTCTCAATCTTCTCCATGGGTTGAATCTGTTCCGGTTCTATTGTAGTTATATGGTTCCTTTTAGGCATAGATTTGCTTATCTTCGCATTTATTCATTTACGCATTATCAAATTTGGCTGCAAAGATACAACAAAAAATTGGAATATGCAAGTATTTTGGCTTAAAAAATATTTTTTTTGTAAGAAAGTGCAAAATACTGGCTCTATGAGATCGTTTTTTTTCGACCTGAGCGACCACGAAATCGTGGGCGGTTGCTCTACCTTGCTCGCGAAATCGAATAAAAAAATGCATTTTTCGCGACCAGACTACAGATTAAATTGTTTGATGTCGTTTGACATCGTTTGACGGTTTAAAAATTATGGCTGGCGCCAGCCGTTTATTAGCTGTAAATCGATTTCGGGTGCAAAGGTACAAAAAATCTTTATATTCGTCAACCATTAAAGACAATTATCAACAATTAGTACTGATGCGATAAAATTAGAAAAAAACAATTATATATCAATAAGATATAAACATGTTGACCAAAATTAACGCAACACTAATAATAATTGGTTTTGGATTTTAATGGGACAGAAGTGTATTTATATATTTATTATTGATGAACATTACCAGCATCCATGAGATAGCCATTGATGTTATTTGCGGAGATGGATTGGAGGTCAGAGATGTAGATTCTCTTCGCGCTGTCACGCGAAGCAGTCACACACGATATCATTGATATCGCTCGTCGTGATGTCCCGCCACCGGAGAGTCTCCGGAGACGAACACTCCCCCTCTAATCCACTAACCCGCTCATCCATTATCTGCACCTTGTTGGAGATCACGTCATGCCTGAGCCGGTCGAACTGCACGAGGTTATCATGGATGTAATTACATACCGTTTCTTGTCTGTTCATTTTTCCGCTTTTCTAAAATTTGGTGCAAAGATACGGATTTCTCTTGATATAGGTGACGCATAAATATGCGCCGAAGTGATTTACATTATGAAAATAATGCTTTTAGTGCAATACACGACCTGCAAAAATCGCGATTTGGTGCAAAAAATCGACGTAAAAAATCGCGATTTGGTGCAAAACACTTGCGTATATCAATTATTTTTACTACTTTTGCAGCGGATTTTGGAAAAACGGACAAAATACTCCAAAAATATATTAGAAAAACGGACAAAAACCGCTTAAAACATATTAGAAAAACGGACAAAGAAAAGTTATTATATGCTTAATCGACACATTGACAGCGTCATAGAACGCCATTATGCTACTACGAAGAAAGCATTATTGCTTACAGGTGCTCGACAGACGGGTAAGACATATGCTATCCGTCGTTATGCAAAGCAGGCAGGATTGCAATTGGTAGAGATGAATTTTGTGTTGCAACCCGAGACACGGAACATCCCTCGTGGGGCGGCGAATGTGCAGGAACTCTTGTTGCGTATATCGGCGTTTGCGAACAAGCCTTTGGTGCCCGGCAAGACCTTGATTTTCTTCGATGAGATTCAAGATTATCCGGATATCATGACGTGGGTGAAGGCACTTGTGGACGAAGGACGTTTTCTATACGCATTGAGCGGTTCGCTATTGGGGCTCGAGTTGCAAAACATCCGTTCGGTACCTGTAGGATACATGGATGAGTATCAGATGTTTCCTTTGGATTTTGAGGAATTCATCCGTAATATCGGCGTAACGGATGAAGTGATAGGCTCCATACAAGAAGCATGGGAGCAACAAAAGCCGGTGGATAGTTATATCCATGAGAAGATGATGCGGCTCTTTAACCTATATCTTATCGTAGGCGGTATGCCGGCTGCCGTACAGAAATATGTGGATACCAACGATCTGCAGTTTGTGATTCAGGAGCAGCAAGCTATCTTGACGCTCTATAAAAAAGATATCGCCAAATACGATCCTGATAACAAACTCTATATCAACGACATCTTCGAACTCATTCCGTCCGAATTGAATGCTAAGAACAAACGCTTTATCCTCAAGAATCTGAATGAACACATCAAGTTCTCGCGTCATGAGAACAGTTTTGTATGGCTTCGTGATGCCGATATGGCGTTACCGACCTACAATGTTGAAGAACCGCGTGTACCGCTTAAGTTGAATGAGTTACGTAATCTATTCAAACTATTCCAGAACGATGTAGGACTACTCGCCTCGCAATATGCCGGAGGTATTCAATTGCAGATTCTGCAAGGCGATGTATGTATCAACAATGGTGCTATCTACGAGAATGCGGTTGCCCAGGAATTGCATGCGCACGGGTGGAAGTTACGCTATTTCAATAGTAAAAAGCAAGGAGAAGTGGATTTCCTGTTGGAGCAAGACAGCGAGATCATTCCGTTGGAAGTCAAGTCCGGCAAGGATTACCAACGTCATGTAGCGCTGAATAACCTGCTAACGAATGCAGAGTACGGGATTCGTCGCGCTATCGTACTCAGTAATGAGAACATATCGGTAAAGGGATATGTGCTATATGCTCCGGTCTATATGACCATGTTTCTGCATCATCACAAGCAGCAAGGTCCGATCATCTATCACCCGGAGTTGCCGTAAACAGATGATAAGCTCTCCAAATAGTTTTCTTGCTGGTGTTGAAATGAAGAGCGACTTGGAATTGCGAGAGCTCGGGAATGCTCAACTCTCCGTTTTCTTTTTTTTGAGCAGATACTGATACTTTGTCATAATAATGAATTGTTTAAATGATTGATATACATAAAAAAAACGCAACTCATGATGAGATACGGTTTGAAAGACATGCATGACACAAAAAAAACGCACCCGAAGATGCGTTTTTTTGATTATTCAGCATTCAGCCGTCAGTATTCAGTTATCAATACTGATCTTCACCGTTGAGGGCGGCTTCGGCTGCTTCACGGGCAGCTTGGATAGCGGCGTACTCCTCTTTGTTATGAACAGCGATCCTGGAGAACTCGCGGAGACCGGTACCCGCCGGGATGAGGTTACCGCAGATAACGTTCTCTTTCATACCTTCGAGGGTATCGACCTTACCACGTATCGCTGCTTCGTTGAGGACCTTGGTGGTCTCCTGGAAGGAAGCGGCGGACATGAAGGACTTGGTGCCCAATGCAGCGCGGGTGATACCTTGGAGGATCTGTTTCGCGGTCGCGCACTCTGCATCACGTGCCTTGACAAGTTTCTTATCACGGCGACGGAGGCTGGAGTTCTCATCGTGGAGACGGCGTGCGGTAACGATCTGACCTTCGCGGAGTGCCTCGGAGTCCCCGGCATCGGTAACGACCTTACGGCCCCAGATACGATCGTTCTCCTCGAGGAAGTCGAGTTTATCGACAATGTCACCCTCCAAATAGCGGGTGTCACCCGGTTCGAGGATCTCGACTTTACGCATCATCTGACGAACGATGATCTCGAAGTGCTTATCGTTGATCTCCACACCCTGCATACGGTAAACGGCTTGTGCCTCGTTGACGATATAATCTTGTACGGCGGTAGGACCTTGGATGGCGAGGATGTCCTCCGGGGTGATAGCACCGTCAGAGAGGGCGTGTCCTGCGCGTACGAAGTCACCTTCCTGCACAAGGATCTGTTTGGTCAACGGAATGAGATATGCCTTCTGCTCACCGAGTTTGGAGGTGATGAAGAGTTCACGGTTACCACGTTTGATCTTACCGAGTGTGATCTCACCGTCGATCTCTGCCACGACAGCCGGGTTAGACGGGTTACGTGCCTCGAAGAGCTCGGTGATACGCGGCAGACCGGAGGTGATATCACCACCGGAGTTGGTGACGCGTGCCATAGAGAAGAGGGTGTTACCGATATGTACTTCGGCACCTTCGGGGAACATAAGGGATGCTTTGACAGGCAAGTTGTAGGAACGCATGATGTTACCATCTTTGTCCACGATATGTGCCTGCGGCATCTTGGTCTTATCCTTGGTCTCGATGATGGAGACTTCACGCTTACCGGTTTGCTCATCGACTTCGGTCTTACAGGTGATACCTTCGATGACATCTTCGTATTTGATGAAACCGTCCTGTTCGATCAAGAGCGGAGTCTTATACGGATCCCATTCGCAGACCTTGGTCCCCTTGGGGTACGCTTGTCCTGACTCCACATAGAGTTTGGAAGCGTACGGGATATCGAAGGTAGCGAGGATGACGCCTGTCTTCTCGTCCTTGAGGTTAAGGGTATTCTTACGGCTGACAGCGATCACTTCGCCTGCAGCGGTAGTGATGGTACGGAGATCTTCTATCTCGACGATACCGTCACGTGTCAGTTCGTAGGTACCTTGTGCAGCCGCACCACCGGCAAGACCTCCCGAGTGGAAGGTACGGAGGGTCAGCTGAGTACCCGGTTCACCGATAGCCTGTGCCGCGATGACGCCGACTGCTTCACCTTTCTGTACCATCTTACGGGAAGCGAGGTTACGTCCGTAACACTTCGCACACACACCGTGTTTGGATTCGCAGGTGAGTACGGAACGGATCTCGACCTCTTCGATACCTGCTGCCTCGATGGCTTCGCATTGTGCTTCACGAATCTCTTCGCCGGAAGCGACGATGAGGTTACCTTCGTTATCGAGGATATCGTGTACGGAAACACGACCGAGGATACGGAGGGTGAGGGAAGCGATGACGTGACCGTTGGCATCTTTGATAGCGCGTGCGGTAAGACCACGCAGGGTACCACAGTCCTCTTCGTTGATGATGACGTCGTGCGACACATCGACGAGACGACGGGTGAGGTAACCGGCATCGGCAGTCTTCAACGCGGTATCGGCAAGACCCTTACGTGCACCGTGGGTAGAGATGAAGTACTCGAGCACGGACATACCCTCTTTGAAGTTAGCGAGGACAGGGTTCTCGATTTCGGGACGGGTATCGACCGCACCGGCTTTCATCGGCTTCGCCATGATACCACGGATACCTGCCAACTGTTTGATCTGCTGCTGGTTACCACGGGCACCGGAATCCATCATCATGTAAACCGAGTTGAAACCGTCATCGGCGGATTTCATATGGTTCATCAGGATGGTGGTCAGTTCCTCGTCGATATTCTTCCAGGTATCGACGGTCTGACGATAACGCTGGTCATCGGAGAACTCACCGATGGAGTACAGCATATTGATGTTATCAACTGCTTCGTTACCCTTGGTGATAAGTGCTTTCTTCTCCTCCGGGATGAGGATGTCGTTCAAGTTGAAGGACAGACCACCACGGAAAGCGCGATAGTAACCGAGGTCCTTGATATCATCGAGGAACTGGGCTGCGCGTGCCACACCACAGGTCTTGATGACCTTGGAGATGATGGACTTGACCGCACCTTTCTTCATGAGGACGTTCTGGTAACCGAGCTCAGCCGGTACGTATTGGTTGACGATGACACGACCCGGGGTCGTCTCGATCAGTTCGCCATTGATACGCACTTTGACTTGGGCATGGATATCGACGCGTCCTTCGTTGAGTGCGATGATGGCTTCCTCTTCGGAATAGAAGGTGAGACCTTCTCCCTTCGCACCTGCGCGTTCCTTAGTGATATAATACAGACCAAGGATCATATCCTGCGACGGTACGGTGATCGGGTTACCGTTCGCCGGGTCGAGGATGTTATGGGATCCGAGCATGAGTAGCTGAGCCTCGAGGATTGCCTCGTTGGAAAGGGGCAAGTGAACCGCCATCTGGTCACCGTCGAAGTCGGCGTTGAAGCCGGCACAGGACAGCGGGTGCAGCTGGATAGCCTTACCCTCGATCATACGGGGTTGGAAAGCGAGGATACCGTGACGGTGCAGTGTCGGGGCACGGTTGAGCAGGACGGGGTGTCCTTCCATGACGTGCTCGAGGATCTCGTAGATGACCGGCTCACGACGGTCGATGATCTTCTTCGCTGACTTAACGGTCTTCACCGTACCGCGCTCGATGAGCTTACGGATGATGAACGGTTTATAGAGTTCGGCCGCCATCTCTTTAGGCAGACCGCACTCGTGCATCTTAAGTTCCGGACCTACGACGATAACCGAACGAGCAGAGTAGTCCACACGTTTACCGAGCAGGTTCTGACGGAAACGTCCCTGTTTACCCTTGAGGGAGTCGGAGAGGGACTTGAGCGGACGGTTGGCATCCGACTTCATCGCCGTGGTCTTACGGCTGTTATCGAAGAGGGAGTCCACAGCCTCCTGAAGCATACGCTTCTCGTTACGGAGGATGACATCCGGTGCCTTGATCTCCACGAGACGTTTGAGACGGTTGTTACGGATGATGACACGACGATAGAGGTCGTTGAGGTCAGAGGTCGCAAAACGACCACCATCCAGCGGTACCAACGGACGGAGTTCCGGCGGGGTGACAGGCAGTGCCTGCAGGATCATCCACTCGGGACGGTTCTTACCGTTCGACGCACGGAAAGCCTCAACGACTTGCAGCCGTTTGAGTGCCTCCTGACGACGTTGTACGGAAGAGGATTTGTCTGCCGTAGCACGCAGTTCGTAACTCAGTTCATCGAGGTTGAGGTTCGCCAAGAGGTCATAGACCGCCTCTGCACCCATCTTGATGATCACTTTGTTCGGATCGGTGTCCTCCAGGAGGTCATTCCCCTCGGGGATGATTGCCATCACCTGCTGGTACTGATCCTCGTCGAGCAACATCTTGTTCTCGATCGGCAGACGATTCTTATCCGTCTCATGCTTCTCGCCTATCTCCTGCCCTACGAGTGCACCGGCATTGACCACGAGGTATTTCTCGTAGTAGATGACGGACTCGAGTTTCTTGGTCGGGATACCGAGGAGCGCTGCCATCTTGGACGGCAGAGAACGCAGATACCAGATATGTGCTACGGGAACGACGAGTTTGATATGCCCCATACGCTCACGACGCACTTTCTTCTCCGTTACCTCGACGCCGCAACGTTCGCAGACGATACCTTTATAACGGATACGTTTGTATTTACCGCAGTGGCACTCGTAGTCTTTGGTCGGACCGAAGATACGCTCACAGAACAAACCGTCACGTTCGGGTTTGTAGGTACGATAGTTAATCGTTTCCGGTTTGAGCACCTCACCCGAGGAGATTTGCATGATCTCGTCCGGGGAAGCCAGACCGATAGTGATCTTAGTGAAACCGGTTTTCTTGTTATTATCTTGTTTAAAAGCCATAATCTAAGTCCTCCATTATTCCATTTTAATACTGAGTGCGAGACCTTGCAGTTCGTGCAGAAGCACGTTCAACGACTCGGGCAGGCCCGGGGTCGGGAACGGTTCTCCTTTGACGATTGCCTCATAGGTGCGAGCACGTCCCGTGACGTCATCGGACTTGACGGTAAGGATCTCCTGGAGCACGTGTGCAGCACCGTGTGCCTCGAGTGCCCAAACCTCCATCTCACCGAAACGCTGACCACCGAACTGTGCCTTACCGCCGAGCGGTTGCTGGGTGATGAGGCTGTACGGACCGATGGAACGTGCGTGCATCTTATCATCGACCATGTGACCGAGTTTCATGAAGTAGGTCACACCGACGGTAGCCATCTGGTCGAAGGGTTCACCCGTCTCACCATCGTAGAGCTGGGTCTTACCACCACGCGGCAGACCGGCTTTGTCGGTCCACTCGTCGAGTTGCTCCATGGTACAACCGTCGAAGATCGGGGTGCTGAATTTGACACCCAGTTCTTGTCCGGCCCAACCGAGGACAGCCTCGAAGATCTGACCGATGTTCATACGGGAAGGCACACCCATCGGGTTGAGCACGATATCTACCGGCGTACCATCTGCAAGGAACGGCATGTCTTCCACACGCACGATCTTGGAAACGATACCCTTGTTACCGTGACGTCCTGCCATCTTATCACCGACGCGAATCTTACGACGTTTAGCGATATATACTTTCGCCATCTGGATGATGCCGTTGGGCAGTTCATCACCGATAGTGAGGTTGAATTTCTCACGCTTGAGTTGCGCGTCCATCTCCTTATATTTCGCGATATAGTTGATCACGCATTGTGCGACAAGTTCGTTCTTATGCTCGTCTGCCGTCCATCCTTCGAGGAGCACGGAGAAGAAATCGATCTCATTGAGACGCTCCTTGCTGAAGTGCTGACCCTTGGCGATGAGTTCGGTGCCGAGGATATCCTTGACGCTGACCGCCTGACGACCGTTGAGCAGGTTGTAGAGTTTCTCGATCAGACGCTCACGAAGCCCCTCTGCCTGATGTTTGAACTTACCGTCCATCTCGGCGATCGTGATCTTATCGTCCATCTTCTGCTTGCGGTCTTTGTTCGCACGGCAGTAGAGTTTCTTATCGATGATGACACCGTCGAGCGACGGGCTGGCCTTGAGGGATGCATCCTTGACGTCACCGGCTTTGTCACCGAAGATGGCTTTGAGGAGCTTCTCTTCCGGACTCGGATCGGTTTCACCCTTCGGGGTGATCTTACCAATGAGGATGTCACCCGGTTGGATGTAAGCACCGATACGAATGATACCGTTCTCGTCGAGGTCTTTGGTTGCATCCTCGGATACGTTCGGGATGTCGGCAGTGAACTCCTCCATACCGCGTTTGGTATCACGTACTTCGAGCAGTTGCTCAACGACGTGCACGGAGGTGTACATATCTTCGCGTACGATACGCTCGGAGAGCACGATAGCATCCTCGTAGTTGTAACCTTTCCAAGGGATATAAGCCACTTTGAGGTTCTTACCGAGTGCCAGTTCACCGGCCTGTGAGCAGTAACCCTCTGTGAGGATCTGACCCTTCTCTACCTTGTCGCCTTTGCGGACAACCGGATGGAGGTCGATGGTCGTGTTCTGGTTGGTCTTCTCGAACTTCGGCATCTTGTACTCTTTCTCGTCGGGTTCGAAGCTAACCAGCTCTTCCTCCTCGGTACGCTCGTACTTGATGCGGATGATATCTGCGTCCACATAGGTGACGGTTCCGTTACCTTCTGCCACGATCTGGGTACGGCTGTCGGCGATCAACTGATCCTCGATACCGGTTCCTACGATCGGAGCCTCGTTGGTGATCAAAGGTACTGCCTGGCGCATCATGTTCGATCCCATGAGGGCACGGTGGGCATCATCGTGCTCGAGGAACGGAATGAGCGAAGCAGCGATAGAAGCGATCTGGCAGGGCGCTACGTCCATGAGGTTAACCTCCGACGGAGCCACAACCGGGAACTCGGCACCGAGACGCGTCTTAACGGTCTTACGGATGAAGTTTCCTTCCGGCGTCAAGGGCGCGTTACCCTGTGCAACGACTTTATCTTCCTCATCTTCTGCAGACAGGTAAACAACATGGTCGTTATCGAGGTCCACGACGCTGTCCTTCACGGGACGATACGGGGTCTCGATGAAACCGAGGTCGTTGATCTTGGCGTAGATACACATGGACGAGATCAGACCGATGTTCGGACCTTCCGGACTCTCGATCGGACAGAGGCGACCATAGTGGGTATAGTGTACGTCTCGCACCTCGAAACCGGCACGGTCACGACTCAGACCGCCGGGACCCAGGGCAGACATACGACGTTTGTGCGTGATCTCAGCCAACGGGTTCTGCTGATCCATGAACTGGCTCAGTGCGTTGGTTCCGAAATAAGAGTTGATGATCGACGAGATCGACTTGGCGTTGATCAGGTCGGTCGGGGTGAAGACCTCGTTGTCACGAACGTTCATACGCTCACGCACGGTACGAGCCATACGAGCCAGACCGATACCGAACTGGTTAAAGAGTTGCTCACCTACGGTGCGGACACGACGGTTGGAGAGGTGGTCGATATCATCCACCTCAGCGTTGCTGTTGATGAGCATAACGAGGTATTTGATGATCTCGATCATGTCCTCCTTGGTCAACACACGGGTGTCGTCCGGGATGTTCATGTTCAGCTTGCGGTTGATGCGGTAACGTCCTACCTCGCCCAAGTCATAACGCTTCTGGCTGAAGAAGAGGTTCTGGATCATCTCACGTGCCGTGGCATCATCGGCAGGTTCGGCGTTACGCAACTGACGGTAGATATAGAGGACAGCCTCTTTCTCGGTCTTAGCCGGGTCTTTCTGCAGGGTGTTGAAGATGATGGCGAAATCGTTCTCACGCTCCTCCTGCTTGTGAAGCAGGATGGTCTTGGAACCGGACTCGATGATCGTCTCCAGCGTCTCCGGTGTCAGTTCTTCTTCGCGCTCAACGACGATGGTGTTACGCTCGATGGAGCTTACCTCACCGGTATCTTCATCTACAAAATCCTCGACCCAGGCACGCATCACGTCACCGGCTAACTTACGGCCCATGCAAGCCTGCAGGGTCTCACGGCTCACTTTTACTTCCTCTGCCAGGTCGAAGCAGTTCAAGATGTCCTTATCGGACTCAAAACCGATCGCACGAAGAAGGGTTGTAACCGGCAATTTCTTCTTACGGTCGATGTAAGCGTACATGACCTTGTTGATGTCGGTTGCGAACTCGATCCATGAACCACGGAAGGGGATGATACGCGCCGAATAGAGTTTGGTACCGTTGGAGTGCATCGAGGTGCCGAAGAATACGCCCGGCGAACGATGCAACTGACTAACTACGACACGCTCGGCACCGTTGATGACGAACGTACCTTTCGGCGTCATATAAGGGATGGTACCCAGATAGACGTCAGAAACTACGGTATCGAAGTCCTCATGATCGGGATCCTCGCAACTAAGACGTAACTTCGCCTTCAAAGGCACGGAATAAGTGAGACCGCGTTTGATGCACTCCTCGATGGAGTAACGGGGACGGTCCACGCTGTAGTCCAAGAAAGCCAAGGTAAAACTGTTGCGGGTATCCTGGATCGGGAAGTTCTCCTGGAATACCTTAAAGAGTCCCTCTTTACGACGTTGCTCAGGGGTGGAATCCATCTGAACAAAATCCTGGAAGGACTTCAACTGAATCTCCAGAAAGTCAGGATAGGGCATATGCTTCTGCATACGACTGAAATTGACTCTCTGCTGTTTTTTACTTGTAGCCATTATTTTATATGGTTAATAATTGTTTAACAGAATTAAACTGTTGGTAATGAATAATTTAAATCTAAATCGTCGGGCTTTACTTTTACACTATTTTAATCTTCACCCATAAAATATTACCAAATTTTTCAGTTTTTTAATCATTCTGTCCTATTGAGCAGAAAAGGTTTAGACCCATATTTTGCGTATGGATCTAAACCTATTCCACCCTACCAATAGGTGGTTGGTTGATGGGGTATTACTTGAGTTCTACCTCAGCGCCTACCTCTTCGAGAGCTTTCTTCAAAGCTTCAGCAGTAGCTTTGTCAACGCCTTCCTTAACGTTAGACGGAGCAGCGTCTACGATGTCTTTAGCCTCTTTCAGACCAAGACCGGTTTGCTCTTTAACGGCCTTAACAACCTGGAGCTTGTTAGCACCTGCGCTCTTGAGAACAACGTCGAAAGAGGTCTTCTCCTCAGCTGCCTCAGCAGCTGCGCCAGCAGCAGGAGCAGCAGCAACTGCAACAGCTGCAGCAGCCGGCTCAATACCATACTCCTCTTTGAGGATGGTTGCGAGTTCATTTACTTCCTTAACGGTAAGGTTAACTAATGTTTCAGCAATAACTTTAAGATCTGCCATGATCGTATAAATTTTAAATGTTTTTTAATTCAGTTAATTGGGTTCTAGATATTCTAGATGTTCTAGATGCCCTGGATTTTTTTAGCCACGCTTCTCGAGGGTTTCGAGCACACCGTGGATGGTGTTTTGACCGCTCTGCAGTGCAGAAACAACGTTCTTCGCCGGGCTCTGGAGCAATGCAACCAGTTCTGCGATAAGTTCGTTCTTCGACTTGATAGTGCAGAGGAAGTCGAGGTTTTGCTTACCTACGTAAACAGTCTCTTCTACGTAAGCAGCTTTGAGTTGCGGCTTAGCCTCACCCGTCTTGTCACCTTTGGTAAACTCTTTGATGAGTTTAGCAGGAGCATTACCGGTGTTGGTAAGCATCAATGCGGTGTTGCCTTTCAATGCAGCGAACAGTTCAGCGTCGATGCCTTTCGCCTCGAGGGCTTTTTGCAGCAACGTGTTCTTAGCTACATGCAGCTTGATGTCCTGTTTGAAGCAAGCACGACGCAGTTCGCTGGTCTTCGCAGCATCCAGACCCTCGATATTAACGAGGTAGAAGTGCGAGTACTCAGCCAATTGAGCGCCTAAAGCTTCAATGACGAGATTTTTATCTTCCTTTTTCATACTTGTCTGTAATTTTTTAGAGATTAGAGAGATTTGGTATCAATCTTAATACCCTGACTCATAGTGCTGGAAAGATAAACGCTCTTGATGTACTCACCTTTGGATACAGCCGGCTTGAGGTGCTTGATCGTATCGATGAACGCGAG
>Ga0247611_10007531_pt1 | contig 13632 bp, 15 predicted proteins | sample 177DNAGHGhighgp2_FD_192422 | JGI IMG/M metagenome (GOLD analysis project Ga0247611, IMG submission 192422) | Sheep rumen microbial communities from Palmerston North, Manawatu-Wanganui, New Zealand - 1770 DNA GHGhigh gp2 | ecosystem: Host-associated > Mammals > Digestive system > Stomach > Rumen...
CTAGTTATATAGTACTTGATGATATAGTATATCCAGCTACTAAATATAATGATCTAGATGATAATGATAAAGAAAGATGTATAAAGAAGAGTTTGATGTATGTATGGCAGTATGGTATTAATGACATAGTTTACTATGGTAGAACATGGGACGAGTTAAAGAGTTTTTTAACTTTAATAAATAAAGATATACCAGAGAAAAAATACTTATTTATACATAATCAAGCGTTTGAGTTCCAATTCATGAAGAGTGTATTTAAGTTCGAGGACGTAATGGCTCGTAAGAGTCATAAAGTTATGACTAGTTTTTTACCAGATTATAACTTTATAGTAAAGTGTAGTTATTTTATGAGTAATAGCTCATTAGAGAACTTACCTAAAGTATTTAATTTACCAGTAAAGAAGTTAGTAGGAGACTTAGATTATAATCTTATAAGGACTCCTAAGACTCCTTTAACAAGTGAGGAGTTAGGATACTGTGAGAACGATATACTAGTACTTTATCATTATATATTAAGAGAGCTTGAGACTTACGAGACAGTAAAGAATATACCTACTACATCAACAGGTAAAGTAAGACGAGAACTACAGGATTTAACTAGAACTAACTTTAAATATAAAAGATTAGTTAATAAAGCAATTAATACAGATCCTCATGTATATAATTTACTTATGGACTGTTTCGCTGGAGGATATACTCATAGTAATTATATTTATACAGATGAGATACTAAAAGATATAGATAGCTATGACGAGACGTCAGCTTATCCATACGTTTTAGTAGCGTATCCTTTTCCGTCTAGTGCTTTTCGTCCATGTAGAGCAAGAACTAGAGAAGAATTTAATCCTAACTTATGTTATATAATAAGAGTTAAGTTTAAACATGTTAGAAGTAAGTACTATAATACTTTTTTATCTATGAGTAAATGTAAGAATATAAAAGGAGGTAAATATGATAATGGACGTATCATAGAGGCTCAGGAGTTAGAGACTACTCTAACAGATGTAGACTTTTATTTCTTACTTGACGCTTATAAGTTAGAGTATGAGATATTAGAGTGTTGGTGGGCGAATAAAAGACTTTTACCTAAGACGTTTATTAATTTTGTATTAGATAAGTACGTAGCTAAGACTAAATTAAAAAATGTAGAGGGTAAAGAAGTAGAATACTCTAAAGAAAAAAATAAGTTTAACGCTTTATATGGTATGAGCGTTACTAATACAATAAGGGACGAAGTAAAGTACGATAATGAACTAGGACTATGGGAAGAGATACCTTTAACCAATGATGAGATAAAAGAAAAGTTAGAAAAAGAAAAGAAAAAGAGCTTTTTAAGTTTCGCTTGGGGTGTATGGGTAACAGCGTATGCTAGGGATAATCTTTTAAGAAGAGTATTAGAGCTAGATGATTATGTTACGTACTGCGATACTGACAGTATAAAACTTGTAGAGGGATATGATAAAGAAGTATTTAAAAGATATAACGAGTCAGTAATAGAAAGACTTAAAGCAGTATCTGAGACTTTAAATATAGATTATAATAGATTTAGTCCTGAAGATATTAAAGGCGAGAGTCATACTTTAGGAGTCTTTGAAAGTGAAACAGATAAAGGTCGACTTCATACTTATGATAGATTTATAACTCAGGGAGCTAAAAAGTACGCTGTAGAGATAGATAATAAAATAAAGATAACTGTAGCAGGTGTACCTAAGAAAGCTGGTAAGAGTTTAGAAAAGTTAGAAGACTTTAGAGATAACTATGTATTTAAGTTTAAGGATACTAATAAATTATTAATCGTATATATAGAAGATATGACGAGTCAAACATTAAAAGATTATTTAGGAATAGAATACGAGGCTACTGATAAAACAGGTTGCTGTTTATTACCTACTACATACGTATTAGGTAAAGCGTTAGAGTATGCTGAGTTAATTAGTGATAGCTCTAGTCATAGAGCAAGATATAAGGAGTGATAATATGAATAATGACGATTTAGAATATATTAAAAACTTCTCACAAATAACTATAAGAGAAGTATGTAAAAAGGCTGGAGTAGATCCTAGTAACTTATGGAGTGGGAGAACATCTAAAAAGAATATAAAGAAAGTAAGAAAACTATTAGAGAGTGAAGTAGCTAAGTTATATATAATAGAGGACGATAATAATGAGTAAAAGAGTTTATTATAATATAGACTCTCTGGATAAATTAGGAGCTACTATTAATATACTTTATGGAGAGCGTTCTAATGGTAAGAGTTACCAGTTAAAACATAAAAAAGGTATTTTACCTTATTTAAAGAATAGTACTAGTTACTCTAGACGTTATTATGATAAAGAAAAAATAATAGAAGATAATATAAAAGCTGGTACTAGATTTATTCTTTTAAGAAGAAATAAAGAGGAAGTATCAAGCGAAAAAGTAGAACAATATCTAAACGATATAGATATTATGAGTCTTACTAATGATGTGTATAACTGTTTTAGTGTATATAAGAAAGCTATATATTTATCTAAGTATGATAATGATACAGGTAAGACTAAACGATACGAGAAAATAGGCTATGTTATGGCACTATCTACAGAACAAAACTATGCAGGAGCTAGTTACTTAGATGTACATGATATAATATTTGAGGAGTTTATGACTCGTACAGTTTATCTATCTAATGAGCCTGATAAACTTATGAACTTATACAGTACAATAGATAGAAAAAGAGGTACTACTAGACTATGGCTAGTAGGTAACTCTATAAGTCGCGTATGTCCTTATCTAGAGGACTGGGGACTAATGGATATTATCCGTAATTTAAAGCAGGGAGATATTAAAACTAAATGGATAAGTACAAATAGTACTGATGATGAGGGGCGAGATGTAGAAGTACTACTTGCAATAGAATATTGTAGGAGTACAGGTAATTCCAGCTTTGCAATAGGTAAACATGCTGACATGTTAAACAAAGGAGACTGGCAAAGCGATCCGCAGCCGCATTTATCAGAAAGTTATAATAATTATAAAATGTTATTTAGAATAGGATTTCAATATCAGAGTTTTAAGTTTATAGGAGAGTATTTAATGGATAAAGACAGTAATACTTTATGGTTTATATATCCATATAATAGAGAGTTTAAGAAAAACTTAATAGTATTTAGTGATATAATAAAAGAAAGTAACTACTGGCAAAAAGATATTTATAATCCTACATTTAAAAATGATAATATAAGGAATATATTATCAACGTTTAAAGAGAATAAAATCTTTTACGCTACTGACTTAGTAGGTACAGATTTTAAACAAGCTATAGATTTTATAATAAGAAAATAAGGAGGTAGATTTATGGCGAGACAAAGTAAAATAATATTATGTAAAAATATTAAAATGGATAGAGATATGAAACATGTCTTATCGTATACAGAAAATCAAATGCTTACTTTAGTTACTAGTTCTGGTATTAAAGTAGCAGAAAAAAGTGATTATTCATTTATAGGAAGAGGAGACAGATCAGCTATTAATGTAGATGTAGCTTATAGTACTTGTTTAGGTTGTAATTATATGGCTTTTCAAAACTATAATTATAATAATAAATGGTACTTTGCATTTATTGATAGAGTTGAGTATATAAATGATTTAACTACTCGTATATATTATACAGTAGATATATTTAGTACATGGATAGACTACTGGACTAATAAGGCTTGTTATATAGTAAGAGAACATACTAACGATGATACAATAGGAGCTAATACTATTGACGAGGGACTAGGAACAGGAGACAGTTATATAATTAGATCACATCAAAGAGATGTAAGTATATCTAATAGTACATACTGGGTTATAGCTAGTACTTACGATCCTTTACAAAGTCGTGAGGAGTTTGGAGCTGTTTATAATGGTTTATATAGTGGTACAAAATTATACGCTTATGGAAGTACTACAGCAGTTAATAGTAATATAAGTGCTATAGTAAATAGTGATAGAGGTATGGACGCTATACAGGCAGTCTTTACTTGTCCAGGTTTTCTAATTCCATTACAGGACGGAGCTGTAGTAGAGTCTAATACTCCAGCCACTTATGACAATGAAGTAAGTCCTATAACTTCTATAGGATCATATGTTCCTAAAAATAATAAAGTACTTACTTTCCCATTTGTATACTATGAGTTATCTAATGCTGTAGGAGGTACAGCTATATTAAAGCAAGAGTTATTTACTAATAAAAATAGCTCGGGTAATTATGTATTACGTGTAAAAGGATCTCTTTGTCCTGGCTGTTCTATTCGTATGTATCCAGTAAATTATAATGGTAGTACGAATAATGTAGATGAGGGTATTACTTTAGGTAAATATCCTATATGTAACTTTGCAGGAGATATATTTACTAACTGGGTTACTCAAAACGGAGTAAACTTAGCAGTTAATACAGCTCAGTCTTTAGTTAGTTTAGGTACTGGAGTAGCTAAAGCAGTAGCTACAGACGGAGCTATGGGAGGTGGAGACATAGCAGGAGGAGCTTTAGGAGTTATTAATACGTTAGATCAGATAAGAAGAGCTGACTTAGTACCTCCTCAGGTTGAGGGTAATATAAACGCAGGAGACGTTATGTTCTCTAGTAATGAGCTTACTTTCCATGTATATAAGAAAACTGTTAAAGCAGAAATAGCTAGATCAGTAGATGATTATTTCACTATGTTTGGATATAAAACTAATAGACTTAAAACTGCTAACCAAATGGGACGCTCTAACTGGAATTATGTACAAATAGCTCAAGGAGAGACAATAGGATACCAAAAAGACAATGTTACAGCTATTCCACCAGAAGATTTAATTAATATTAATAAATTATATCAACGTGGTATAACTATATGGCATAATCATGCTACACTTGGAGATTATACACAAACTAATAGTATAGTAAGTTAAAATAAAAAAGACTCATTTAATGAGTCTTTTATTTTAGTTATTTAATAATTCTGGTACATCACTTATAAATCTATAATATAATGCTTTAGCTCCTAGTGCTGTTGGGTGATTTCCGTCTTGATATCCACTTATCCATGTTCCATTATTTGTTAAACATGCTTCTTGATCTACATAACGATATCCACTTGTTTTTACTATTTTATTTTTATGTTTCATTAATTGAGTAGATGTACTAGGAATAGTAGCTAGTATTAATTCAATATTATTAGCTTTACATAATGCTATAACATCTTGTAAGCTAGATAACCAGTTATTATTAACTCCTTTAGTGTCATCACTATCGTTCATACCATATAACCATAATAAGTATCTAGGTTTATTTAATTTTAATAGATTAGTTAATGCTGTAAGTCCGTTTACACTTCCCTCTCCACTAAAGTTATTAATAAATACATTTTTATAATTATTATTTTGTATTAAATAATAAGGCATACGAGCTGAGTCATAAGATAACCAACTGTCTCCAAATAACCATATATCTTTATTTATATTTTTAGGACTAAATCCTACTACAGCGTTAGTTATAACAGAGTCTCCTATTTTAATTGTAGGTTTACCATTAGCTACTATCATAGACATAACAGTATCGCCATTAGTATATAATTCTCCATTACTATATATTGATAATAATATTCTTCCATGTACTGTAGGATTATCTTCTATTTTAATGCTTAAGTTATTAGCAAGTGTTAAACCGTGAGCTGTTTCTCTATCTTCATTACCATATTTATAATATATTTTAGTATCATCTATTTCAATAAATGGACTAAATTCATTAGAACTATTAGTAAATCCAAAGCTTAATTTGTCTATACTTGTAACATTACAACTTAAAGAATATCCATAATCATAAGTTATGTTAGAATAATCGAACTTAACTTCTCCGTCTATTTCTCCTTTATAAAAATAACTTCCTAGATTCTTATCTATAAAGTAATTATTTTTATTTCTTCTTAATATGAAGAAAGTATCAAAAGCTCCGTTAGCTACTGTAAGAACTACATAATTTATTCCAAAAGGTACTGTATAAGTACTTATATTAATAGCTCCATAATCTGTAACTACTAGATCGTTTCTAAATGCTGTTAAACATCTAAAACTAGGAGTAGGGTTATCAAAACAGTATAATACATCGCCTGAGTTTACTTCTATTTTTTGAGAATATCCATAATCATTTGAAGGTGTAATATCACCTTTTTCATTCATTACACCAGCTGTAAATGTCATTGTTTGTTTTATAATATCATTAGCTATTGTAGTATCACCTAGTTTATTATCTTTACAAGTTTGTACTACTTCATCAGCACTAGTTATTATAATTCCACATATCTCTCCAATAGTTGCACTTAATACTACATAATTAATATCTACTGGTACAGTATAACTATTTGAATAACTAGATGATCCTGAAGCTGATACAGGTGTATTATCAGTAAAAGCACATACAAATCTTATAGGGTTTGGAACTTGTGAAGATTTATGAAATTGTAATACTGTTACAACGTCTCCCTCTTTTACTGCTATTTTTTGTGTATGTTCGTAAGTGTCAGTACTTCCTACGTTTCCTGATGTATCCATATATCCAGCTGTAGCTGTTATATCTACTATAGATTTATTTTCTACACTAGTATTTGTTATATCAATTACATTAGATACAGCATTAGTTATTACTTTGTTTTGTACTGCATTAGTACTTTCATTATTTAATTTATCATCATTAGCAGAAGACTGATAAGTTCCTCCTATTTCCCATGAGTCTCCGTCATAATAGTACCATTTACCATTACTAGTATTAACATATATTTTTGATGTATCTGTCATATAAGTAGTACTGGTTACTGGGATAGGACTATAATTAAATAAGCCATTTATTTTATTATTATATTCTGTTAATGTACTAGTTACATTTCCCTCAAATGTAGTAATAGTAGCGTTTTGCTGAGCTACTTGATTACTAATAGAAGTTTGATATGCTTCATATATTGGATCTACATATTCTTTTATTAAATTAGTAAGACTTCCGTCTTCAGCCATTTCATCAAGTTTAGCTGATACTTCTCCTGTTAAATCTAAATTATCAAAGTAAGTATTAACATAATTTTGTAACGCTACATAAGCATTATATAGACTTGTTACTTGTTCTGTTACTTCGTTCTCATTTGCTATTACGTTATTTAGGTATTCGACTACTTTACATAATAACTGGTAATTTGTTAAGGCGTCAAAATCAGCCTCTATATAAGGGAAATTAGTAAGTACTTGCATTTTAAAAGGTGAAAGCACTCTATAATCTTCCTTTTCTGGTGTAAAATCTGCACTCATATATTTATCTCCTTTCTTTATGCTAAGCCATAGAATAAAGGCTCTAGCTCTTTAAATATTAAAGTGTATACATTATTTACTTCTTTACTAAATGTTATATATAGATTATTTTTATCTGCTAAAGTTCTATGTTCATTTTCTGCTCTAGTTTCAGTTCCAGAGTTTGAAATATTAGAACTGTCAGTATCATAATTATAATCTGTTACGTATCTTCCGTCTCTTATATCTGATAATTGATTTTGAGGAGTATCACTATAACGTCTATCAGATATTGATCCAGTAGTTCCTGTATTACTTAGAGTAGCACTATACTGTCTTGTTATAGTTTCTCCGTCATTAAATAAGTTCCAGTTACGTATACTATCAAATAGTATATTATACTTTGGCATTATTTCATTAAGTTTAACACATAATGCTATTTTAAAAGCTGTTACTGTATCGTATCCTATACGTCTCATAAGAAAATTATTAAGTATCATCACTTCAAAACTTTCTTTAGTTACGTTAGTTGAAAGTGGATAATCAAAGTCAAATATAACTTCTCTTCCAGCACTTGCTAAGTTACTTATTTTAACTGGATTATCATTATCAAAGTTTACATAACTATTTAGTATAGAATATATAGTAGGAGGGATATCATAATCAGTAGGTAATGGTCTAAATATATTATAAAATAATTCTTCATTAATCATATGCTACTTCCTCCTTATCTACGTATGGAGTATCATTAGACTCTTCCTCTAAAGTAGTAGGAAGTCCGTCATAATACTCTAACTCTATATTAACGTTCCACTTTTTATTAATTTTATTAAGAGCTTCTACTCTAGGAGTAAAACGTATAAATCTACTTGCTATAGTTCCTCCCTGACTTGCTCTCATTTCGTCTTTTATAAGACGTTCTTTTTTATTTACTAGTACGCTTGATATTCCTATATGAGCGTAAAAGTCTTCCCATAATGTTCTTATATGTTCGTCTAAGTCATTAGCAATATATGGGACTACTGCTAACGTACTTGTAAGAGTATCTATATCAACATTATCATAACTTACTACGTTCTCAACGTTTCCGTCTACACGATTTAGTAAGTCTTGTACTGTCTTCTCTCTAGACTTATCAGTCTTCCAGATACGACTGTTTTTCTGCATTGATATATTTACATCTTGCACTCTTTTACATAAAGCTATACGCTCGGCGTCTTGTATTATATCGTTGATAAGTGGATAACGTCCTGAGTTATCATACATTATAATAGCCTCGCCTTTAGTTACTGATAAAGATTTATGATAGCCGTTAGATCCTATTACTTCTATACTTGTAGGATTTCCGTATACGTCAAGCTTTCCTTTATTGTTAAAGGGAAGAGCTAAAAGTCCTAGTTCTTCATCATAAAACCATGCTATAGCACCGTTATATACTAATTTACGATTAATATAATCTTTATCTATATTAGGAGCGTATTCTTCTAAGTTTTTAAAATTAAAAACATTACTAGCTAACATTACCATTTTTCTACGGACTTTAGTATACGTTAAAGCATTTGTTAGCTGTGAGTTTACTAATTTTTTATTCATAATGTCCTCCTTAAATATTTTAAAAGAGAGAGGAAGATTATTTTCCTCCCTCTTTACTAGGGTAATATATTAATTACTATATTATGGACTAGGAGCATTTACAACTCTAATAGTAGCATAATCAGATACACTAGAGTTAAATACACTCTTAGCAGTAATAACTATATCGTTATATGTAGTATCTCCTCCAGATGTTGTACTTCCTACATAATCTAGTGGTATTGATACTAATCCGTCTAGAGATACAGTTACAGGGTGTCCTGTTTGTTGTCCTGCAGCTGTTGTTACTTCCCATGTTACAGCTTTATTAGCAAAACCTACAGCAGTTACAGCAGCAGATAATTGTAAAGTATTTCCTGCTGATACTGTAGCTGTTTCTGGAGATACTGCTACAGCACTAACTGCTGGAGTTACATCTTTAGTAAATACAGCTGCTTGTTCAAATGGAGATGTACTAAATATCTTCCATGCATGTAGCCAGTGATTAGCTTTTAATGTTTCAGGATTATAGAACATTGTTACTCTAGTATTATCAGCTTCTGCTGCATTATCAAGTGCATAAGTGTAGTTCTTAAAGAACTCACGAGATATAATAACTCCTGCTACATTTCCTAGAGCTGTTAATTCAGCGTCAGTAAATGCAGTATAAGCAGATCCTAGTACTTCTGATAGTCTAGCTGAGTCCCAGTCAGTCCAGTCATCAACTAAAGCTAATTGAGTACGATATTCTGCGTCATTTCTAAAGTAGCTAGTAGCTAGTACTTCAGTAGTATATTCTGCTTCAGTATTAGCGTCTAATATTAGATATTGATCTTCAAATGCTGTAGCTCTTCTAAGTCCAGCTGGGTTATAGTTTGGACTCATGAAAGACATTTTATTAGATATCTTTTTAATTGCTGCTACTCTTTGACGAGGTGTAAGTGATCCGTATCCGTCTATTTCAACTGGTGTTATAGTACCGTCAATGATACGTCTAGCTAACATATATTTATTAACTAAGAACTTATCATATTCGTATCCTTTATATAATGAGTTTACGATTTCTTCTACTAAGTCCATTAGTCCAGCTTCACTTGTAAAAGCCATTGCTAATTGTTCATCAGATGTAGTAGTCTTATAGAACTTTTGAAAGTTTAATTCATGTAAATAGTTATATACGTTAGGTACAACTGTAGATAAGAAATGAGTAGCATTATTACAATAATAATTGTAGTCATTTACATCTGCTATATCAACAGCTATTTCTCTAACAGTTTGTCCATATGAGATAGATCCTTTTTCTGTAAAATCTTCCCATGGATTTTTAAAATAATTTCTACTAATAACAGTTAATGCTATAACGTTAATAGTATTTAAAAAAGCATTTTTATATCTTTGATTAGATATAATCATTTTACCAATAGGGATAATACTTTCTCCCTGTACTGGTAAATCAATATTACTTGATAGTTCTGGATTTTGATTAATGATAAAGCTCATTAATTCACTAGAACTATTAACTTTTAATACATTGTTTAAAGCCATATTATATTACCTCCTTATATTTCTTTAATGTCAATGATTTCTTTTTCTTCTACTTCTTCTGGTACTTTTTCGTCTATTTCAATAGTATCAGACTCGCTAGTAGGACTTAAAAAACGCTCTTTATATTTAGCTTTTAAATCTAATAAGTCAGCCTTAGCTCTTTCGATTTCTGCGTCTTTTTCAAGCATTACTTTTTTCATCTCTTCTAGTTCTTCATTTTCTGTAGGAGTAAATGAGTCATCTAGATCTTCTAAAAGTTCGATAACTAAGTCATCATTATCTACGATTTTATCGCTAATTTTCTTTTTAAAGTCGTCTAAACTATATTTAGCCATTACATTACCTCCTCACTCTCTATATAACATAAAATAAAAAAGAAGTCAAACATTAGTTTAGACTCCTTTTATTTCTTAGTTTATTAGCATATAAAACCCATGGAAAGTGAGTAGGTTTATAATTTATTACTGGAGTAGGCTCGTCCCACGTACGCCAGTCATGATTAAATCCTCTATATACTACTGTATCATTTACATAAACAGCGTCCCAGTAGTGTAGTCTATAAGTCAAGTCCTGACGATTATATGGAGGTCTTCTAGTTATGTTATGTGAGTGACTTACCCAGACTCCATAACCCATACATGTGTGAGTATGATCTCCGTACGCCTGTCCATAAGTACCTGTCTTATAAATTAAATCTCCCTGATTAGCTACTGCTCCTATAGTATTAATAGGAGGAGATGAGTCATGTCCAAAGTAAAAATGTATATATTGTAAGCCACTAGGAGTATGTACTTTATCTACACTCTGGAATATCCTTATATTACCTGCTGCTTCTGTATCTTCTTTATATACAAGTTTACAAGTGCAGGGAGCATATATTGGAGCTTGGTATACTCTTCCTCCTAAACTCCAACCTATAAGGTCTATGTTATAAGTTCCTTGGTGTGAAGTGTCTCCTCCCTCGTCCTGAGTCATATAAAGATACGGCATAGGAAAAAGAGCAACTTCATAACCGTCAGCTGCTCTTAATGTTTGTCCTGCTAACATCTAGTACAATACTCTCTTCCTGACGCTCCTTTGATACAGATATAACCACTTGGCGATTTAGCCCATATTCCATACTTATTATTAATAATCTCAAGAGCAGTAAAAATAGTTCCAGATTTATACACAGCGTCAGCGTTTGGTCTATCAGGATTAGTACAATGTTTTCTTCCGTCTTCTGATAATTCTTTAACTCTTTTAATACCATAATTTAAACCTGCTCCATAACGTACGTACATATTACCTAAACATTTATAATTATTAGATGTAGGTATAGGTTCTTCAGTATAATCTATAGACTCTGGATTTATCCATGTACTACTTCCTATTTTTTGTACTCCTAAATGTAAATGTACTCCAGTAGCATATCCAGTTTTACCTGTATTACCTATAATAGTTTTATGATTTACTTTATCTCCAACTTTTACTTTAATACTATCTAAATGTCCATGAGTACATCTATATCCTAACCTATCATATCTTATACGTACTACTTTAGCTCCGTTACTGTCTTTATAAGCAGCCTCTACTATTCCGTCTTCTAAAGCATGTTGTCCCCATTTTTTACCATGAGTACCATAATCACAACCATTATGAGAAGTTATAACTCCCGTTTTTGGATCTTTTCTATATCCAAAAGCAGATGTCATATAATACTCGTTAGCTCCTGTTCCTCTTTTTCTTTCAAATATTCTAGTCGCTAACTTCATAAGCTTCCTCCACAGAGTGATCTAGTGGCTTATCGTCTACGTCTTCAGGATTTACTTCTTCATCTACTGGAGAGTCTGCTATATCTTCTCCTACTCCCTCTATAACTTCTTCTCCTGTAGCTACTTCTGGAGTTTCTTCTTTTACCTCTCCACCCATTTCATCTACTTCTTTTAACATCTTACTTATCCTCCTTTTTTAATTTTTCTTGATATTTCTTATTTATATCTTCAACTTTATCCATAAACTCATTACGTGTGTCTATTTGTTCTACACAGTACGCTAATTTATTAGTTAGTTCTTCTAATTCGTCATCAGATAAACCCTCTTTACAAATAAGTTTATACATTAATTTTATATCGTTATCTGTAATATTGACTAAGTTCATATTAACCTCCTATATTTCTTTTAGTGTGTTCTATATCCTCTTCCTTAAGTCCTAAGACAGTAACTATAGCAGTTAATGTCTTAGAGACTTCTTGAAGAGTTCTATTAGTTTCTTTTTGTGATATTAAGATGTAGTATATCATAAAGCATACACATACTACTGATATACCATTATCTGCAATTAATTTTACCATGTCCTCCATATACTAGTACCTCCTTACGATACTAGTATATCATATTTTACTTTTTACTAGGAATATATTTAAGTTTAATAAAGTTATGTCCCTTAGTTTGAGCTGGTACTTCTATAACTTCAAATATCATAGGTTTATCTCTAGTAGGTAAACATCTTTTAGCTACTACTATTCTCTCAAATGATTTATAACATGCATTAGATCCTGTTACGTGAGATTTACCCTCTTCATCAAATAACATAAGAGTATGTTTAATACGATTAAACTCTTCTCCAGTTTCTTCGTTATAATCAACCTTTTCGCTTTCAGTAGCTTTAACTCCTATTACTGTTATTTGTTTACCTTTTTCATCTGCTAACTTATAATCTGCGTTAGAGTCAGACGCTAAAAGCATATCCATATCAGCCTCGTCATTAGGATTAAGACTTGTAAACTCCTTTCTGTTACTATCTCCAAATAATGATGTAGTAACATCATACTTATTAGCTATTACTAGCTCGTTCTTGTTTTGATCCATATCTTTAGATCCTCTCTTTCTGGTACTTCTATGTACCTAGTAGAATAGTAAAGGAGAATAGAAAAGAAAGATTTTTATTACTATTCTACTAGCTGCATAGGAGCAGCTTATATTTTAATCTTCTTTAATATCATAATAAATATTTTTAAGTTTTTCTTTATCTGTACTAGATAAATATAGCTCTTTATCTTCATCATATAATTGTACATCAGGTGGACTCATCATAATATTATCTTTTGTCATAAATCTATCTCCTCCACTTCTTTAGTCATACTAGTTAATTTAATACTAGTTGATTTATTATCTATCATTAAAGATAACTTACTTAACTGTTTTATTTTTTCATTTTGAGTATTTATATAATCATGTAAACGCTTAACGTCTTT
>Ga0247611_10007532_pt1 | contig 13631 bp, 9 predicted proteins | sample 177DNAGHGhighgp2_FD_192422 | JGI IMG/M metagenome (GOLD analysis project Ga0247611, IMG submission 192422) | Sheep rumen microbial communities from Palmerston North, Manawatu-Wanganui, New Zealand - 1770 DNA GHGhigh gp2 | ecosystem: Host-associated > Mammals > Digestive system > Stomach > Rumen ...
GCAAGTTTGAGCAACGTCTCCCCGAGCCACGTCGTCAAGATCACTTGTGGCACAAGGTAGCTGCAGCTATCATAGGGGTCGTCTTGATTTCAGGTATTGCCGTGGCGGCAGTGCGGGGCTTCATGTTTCAGGGCAAGTCATCGCAGGAACCGCCTGTTCAGGAGACTGCACTGGCACCCGGTGACACACTGTCCGTGTCGCCCGACACGCCTGCCATTGTCGAGCCCGTGACATTTGAAAACGTGCCGCTGAATGAGATTGTCGATGAGATAGCCGCCTATTACCACGTCAAGGCCATCTTCAAGAGCGATGACATCAGGCAACTGCGATTCCACTATGAGTGGAACCCCGAAGCGGGGCTCCCGGCAGCCATCGATGGCTTGAACCACTTCCAGCGGGTGGATATTGAGCAGACGGGTAATCAGTTAATCGTGAAGCGATCATGAAACAATGGTTGATCATCTTGTTGTGCTGCCTCTGGACATGTGCCTCATGGGCTGGGGGAGAGAAGCTGGTGTCGCACAAGTATAAAGATGTGTCGATGGCCGAGGCCTTGCTGCAACTGGGCAGGGAGTGCAAGGGGCGATATGTCATCAACTTCATGTACGATGAGTTGGAGGACTTCCGTGTCACGACCAGCGTGAGAAAACAGACTGTGCCTGCTGCCATCCGCCAGATGATCGGCCATTATCCCATCAGCATGACAGTGGAGGGCGACAGTGCCATCTATGTGGAATGTATCAGCAAGGCGCAAGGACGTCTCAAGGGCATTGTCATTGATGAGAATGGTCAACCTTTGGAGTATGCCAACGTGACGTTGCTCTCCCCGAGCGATTCTGCCGCTGTGGGCGGCGGGGTGACCACGGCAAGTGGCCGCTTTGTCATCCCCTACGAGCCTCGGTCGGTCATCGCCCGAGTGACCTATGTGGGTTACAAGCCTTCCTATCACCGTTGCCACACTGATGATGCGGGCACCATCAGGATGGAGCTTGACAACTTTGCCCTCGATGACATCACCATTACAGGCAACAAAGATCAGACGACCAAAAAAGAAAAGAAGCACAAGAAACGCAATAAGGAACGACAACATGTCATCATTGTCTTCAACGACAGCACGGTGATTGATGGCTATCTCATGGATGACCTCACGGGCGATAAAATTCGTGTGGACACTGGCGACGGACTGAATTCCAAGACCTTTCAAGTCAAGAACATCAGGTCGCTGACTTTTGTCGCAGCTCCTGGGGACACGGTACCGCCCAAGAGCTACTCTCCCGTGATGGTGATAGACGAGATTGCAGGCAGCAAGAAGGCTAAGGCCCGCCTGCTTGCCAAGGTCTATGAGTCCGAGACGTTGCTGGGCTATACTTCTCCAGCCACCGACTATTATTCCTATGAAACGCAGTCCTATAGCGGCCCGACCAAGGCCAATCCCGGTGGCACATGGCACACCCATGTCCATCAGGTGGCTTTCAAGACCCAGAAGTATTATTATCAGGTCAAGGGCAACTCCATCGCTATGCCCTACTGGCTGTTGAGCTGGTCACCCAGCAAGGCCAGCATGAAGCATCACATCAAGAAGATTTTTAAGCATTTCCCCTCGGTCATCGAGACGGTAAACGGCAATGACTTTGACAGCAAGCAGTTCTTCAAGCAGCCCGAGGTGCTCTTGCCTGTCCTGGACCAAGCATTGCAAGACGGTAGCTATGAAGCGGTCATTGTTGCCGAGGACAGGCACGCATCGAGGACAGATGCTCTGCTCAAAGTCGTCCGGGCCCTCCCTGGTGTGGCACTGATTGTGGGATTACTGTTGCTGCTATAAAAGAAGATAGGTATTGATAAATTAAAGCTTTGGTCATGAGAAGATTAGTAGTCATATTGGTGATCGCGTTCACGGCATTGACGCTACGAGCCGAACTTGATGAAATGAACCTGAACGGCAGTTTCACTTACGGCTTCAAGAGCAAGATGCCTGGAGTGAGGTTGAGCTTCAGGAAACAAAATGACTTCAACACGCGGTGGCTGCTTGCGATGGATTACACCATTCCCAAGAACCACCTGACGTGTTATGCCTTGTCCTATGAGTATAACTACCTGCTCGAAGTGGGCAGTCGGGTGCGACTCTACACTGTGTCGGGTGCCGGCATTGCCTTGTGGCATGACGACCGCAAGGAGACCGAGGAGAAACGGTTCTATAACTTTGGTGACGACAATAAGGTCGTGTTGAGCATCGGGCTCGGTGCTGGTGCCGAAGTCCTCATCAACCGGCACTGGCTACTCAATGTCGAGGGCAAGTACCAGTTCATGAAGCAGGCCAGCCAGCCGATCATCATTGCCGGCATCGGCTACCGCTTCTGACGAGGCATCGGCCCGTAATCGTTCATTCGATGAAGCCTCTTGCATGGTCGCAATTGTTGATAGAAACACCCAATTGGGTATTGTGACGCTACTGGCTATAGTGGTAACTTTGTGGAATGTAATAAAAACTGATTGATAAGATGGGAAATAAGACACGAGTATTGTTGTTGATGATGGCGTTGTGCCTGATGGCATGGTGCCCGAGGACGCTGATGGCTCAGCCCGTTGAGGGCGATGTGGTGGTCACCGAATGCAGTGAGGTGTATGAGTTCAAGAAGGTGGATGGTCGTGTGGTGATAAAAAATAAGATTTCGACCACCTACCGCAACCAGCGCGATTACCGCTATGAATTGCAGCCGGCTGTGTTCTATGGTGACAACATCACGCTCGACAAGTCATCGTGTACCGACCATGGCCGCGCCCAGTATCGGTCGGCAACGCCCGAGAACGTTTTCTATGACGACTCCAAGGTGTGCTACTATTCTGTATTCTTGAGCAATAAAAATCGGGAATGCAAGGCGACATTTGAGCGCACGTTTACCGATCCACGCTATTTCACGCGAGTGTTGCTGGGTGAGGAATTTCCTGTCAAGCACAAGTCGGTGACATTCATCATCCCCCGGGACATGGGCGATTACCGCCTTATCGAGAAAAACTTCACGCCAGCCATACGGGTGGAACGCAGCGAGAAGGATGGCAGGCAAGTGATTACCTATACTGTCACCGACCTACCTGCCATGAAACATGAGTCAAACGCCCCGCTGGCAAGCAGCGTCTATCCTGTCATCTTTGTCGTCGGGCCATTCAAGGATTACAACGACATGTTTGCCTGGAGCCGTCAGCTCTCGGATGTTGATACCACAATATCTGGACTGAATGATATCCTTGCCGCTATCAACCAGGGAAGCAAGAGCGAGCTGGACAAGATACGCAACACCTTCGCCTGGGTGCAGGAGAATGTCCGCTATGTGGCGTTTGAGGCTGGCGTGAGCAAGCATCAGCCTGACAAACCTGCCGAGGTCGTCCGCAAGCGTTATGGCGACTGCAAGGGTATGGCATTGTTGCTCAAGACGCTACTGGTGGCACAGGGGTTTGACGCACGCCTCACCGATGTGGGGACGCGTGAGGCTTCATGCCGCATGAGCGAGATTCCTACACTGGCGGCGGTCAATCACGCCATCTGCACGCTGGAGTGGCAAGGCAAGACCTATTACCTTGACGCGACCGCAAACCATATCCCGCTGGGGCACATTCCCAGCAACGTTCAGGGTATGGAAGTGGCTGTCGAGCAGCCCGATGGCAAGGCTTCGCTGCGCACGGTGCCCGTCCTCCCTGTCGCGACCAACTGTGACAGTATGCACGTTGCTATGACACTCACTCCGGACATGCAACTCATGGGCAAGGCATCACGCCACCTGCATGGCGACTTGAAGGAGATGGTGCTCTCGATGGTTGACGCGAGTGAGTCGGACGAGCGACAGAAGCTTGAAAACCACCTGCTCAATGACAATGACCATAGCAAGCAGGTCACCGATGTCACATGGCAGGACAAGGACTGCCGCAGCGAGTGGGCGGTGCTCACAGGCTCGCTGCAGGCACCTCACTCGGTGGAGTGCATCGAGGGTGAAGTGTATGTCGCGATGGATCCCGACAACATGGTGCTGATCAGTCCCATCGACACGACCAAGCGCAAGAACGACTACCTGCTGCCATTCCCCTGCCGTCAGGTGAGAGAGGTGACTTTGACGTTGCCTGCTGGCTACCAGTGCGAGTCTTTGCCCGATGATTTCGAGCTGAGCGATGCTGTTGCCGACTTGTCGTGCAGCGTGCGCCAGGAGGGTGAAAAGGTGATTTATCGCAAGGCGATGACCCTGCGTCAGCCACACATTGCCCGTGACTATATCCCGACGTGGAACAGCCACCTCAAGCAGTGGCATGAGCGCAGCCACGAGCAGATCGTATTGAAGAAACAATAGAAAATTTAAAGATACCTAACGAAAATGAGACAGACAACAATTAAACTGATGCTGTTGCTGGTGCTGGGCCTCTGGTTCATGCCAGCCCAAGCCGATGACGAGAAGGATTACCTCAAGTTAGCCGCCGAAATGCGGGAAAAGGTCTGGAACGACGATGACCCGATGTTCAAGAATTATGACTGCCCGCAGCAGTATTGTGACCCCAACGTGTGTTCGGCTGTGATACTTGCGAGCCGCACCGACGCCGATGTGATGCGTAAGTCGTCCATACGCATGGTACTCTGGTTCCCAGAGAATGACAAGCAACTGAAGCGTCATGAGCTCAACCGAATGCTCATCAAGCTCAACGATGCCGCTGCGCTGAAGAAATTCTCGGAATTTGACTACACGACGATCAAGAAGGAACGTTATAATGACAAGCATCAGCAGGTGCTGGGCGTGAGAATCATCAAACCTGATGGCCGCATTGTCGACGTCAATACCGATGACTACATGACGACACGCGAGGGGAAGAAGGAGAATGAAGTGAGCCACAAGCTTGCTGTGCCAGGGCTTGAGGTGGGCGACATTCTCGACCTGTTCACCTTCAGCGAAATGATTGTCCACGACCGCAACGTGCCCCCCTTCAGCTTCTGGTTCCTCGATGAGTACCCTGTTTTGAACTACAAGGTGAGATGCGTCATCGACAAGAAGTGTACCGTCCAGTATCGCACCCTCAACGGTGCGCCAGACTTCACGATCAGTAAAGATGAGGACAATAATACTGTGTTTGAGGCACAGATGTCCCATCTTGACCAGGTGGCACCCCGCCTGTGGTACAATGCTATCGCCCAGTCGCCAGTGACGTTGCTCTATGTCTATGACAAATCGGTGACCCAGAAGCAGCTCAAGAGCGTGCGAAACCGTGATGTACAGGCCAATCCCTCCTTCAGCAACATCATGCTGGATGATGCTGAGCTGTTGAAGACTGACTTGAAACTTATCAAGAAGGATTATAATTGGGGCCGTCACAAGGGGCTCATGAAGGGTGAGCTGGCTCGTGCCAAGAAGATGGAAGACAAGGATGAAGCCGCCAAACTCCTCTATACTGGCCTGATGTATAGCTACTGGGGTTTTGCCAGGAGGGATTACTCGCCTTTCCACTTGATGCTCATGCTTGGCAAGATGTTCGAGATGTGCAATGTGCCTTACCAGTACATGATTGCCACCGACCGTGACAACGAGCCGCTGACCGAACTCATCAGTAGCCACAACACCCAGTGGCTCATCAAGGCTGGCAAGGGCACCATTCTGGCACCGCCCGATTATCCGAGTATGACTGCCGGCCAGATTCCTGCCTCGTTGCAGGGACGCACCGCTGCGGTATTAGGCAAGCAGGACAGTCGTCCCCAGGGATATGATGATGTCTATACCACGACGGTTTCAGGTAAGCAAAACGGAGCCAAATCGGCATTCCAGCTCATCGAACTGCCCAAATCCACTGCCGCCGACAACTGTGAGGCTGAGGTCATTCATGCTTCCATTGACGGCACGTTGATGAATGTGGAGCGCACGACAACCTGCACGGGAACAGCCAAGGCTAATCCCGCTTCACAGCTGGTCGTGAGCAAGCAATACTATGATGCTTGTGACCAGTACCTGGAACGCAAGAAGCCTTATATCCAGAATGTCTCCAAGTCCTATCGCAAGGCCAACCTTGATGTCTTTGAGAAGGATGCGCGAGAGCTGGCCGACAAGATGAAGGCCGAGGTGAGTGCCAACCACGGGCAGGATCCTGTCCAGGTCAATGGATATGAGGTGCTCGCGGTGGGTGTTGACCCGCAACATCCCGAGTTTGCTTACAAGACCGACTACTCGATGAATGGTTGGGTCAAGAAAGCTGGTTCTAACCTGGTGGTGAGTGTGGGCAAACTCATCGGTTCGCACATGAAGGTTGAGGGGAACGACCGCCAGCGCAACGCCGACATCAACTGCAACAGCCCGCTGCTGTTGACGTGGGACATCACGATGGATGTGCCTAATGGCTACCAAGTGTCCGAAGAAAGTCTTGCCAAGTTGCAGCAGCATGTGAGCAACGGGGCGGGCGAGTTCAGTTCCACTGCCCAGGTGGAAGGAGGCCAGTTGAGGCTCAAGGTGGTCAAGCGTTACAGCCGTGCGGACTATCCCGCCTCACAATGGCAGGAATTCCTGCAAGTCATCGACACTGCCGACGACTTCACCAACCGCCAAGTCGTATTCAAGAAATGACGGCGAATGGTGACAAGAACTTGAATAGAATTGAATCATAATGGGGTAGAAAACAGTAGAAATTGAAAAATGACAGTGCCAAGTGTTGCACTGTCATTTTTTTGTATTACCTTTGCAGCCGATTTTAAGATAACATATTTACTAACAGTGGAAAAATTTGGCTGCTTGCAACCACTTGAAAAAATGCTAAAACTGCGATAATCACCTGATTTTATCGGTTTCTTTTAGCGTTCATGTTCCACCGAAATTTAATTATTGGTACAATGAACAGTAAGAATTATCTATTCACGTCGGAGAGCGTGTCCGAGGGACACCCCGACAAAGTTGCTGACCAGATCAGCGACGCTATCCTGGACAAGTTTCTTGCCTTTGATCCGCGTGCCCATGTGGCTTGCGAGACGCTCGTGACCACTGGTCAGGTGATGATTGCCGGTGAGGTGACGACCGATGTCTATATCGACCTGCAGCGCACCGCCCGCGAGGTGATCAACAACATCGGCTACACCAAGAGCGAATACCAGTTCGACGGCAACTCCTGCGGTATTCTGAGCAGCGTCCATGAACAGAGTGGCGACATCAAGCAGGGTGTTGACAACGCTGAGGATAATCGCGATGATCAGGGTGCCGGAGATCAGGGCATGATGTTCGGCTATGCCTGCAATGAGACGCCTAACTACATGCCGTTGACGCTTGACCTGGCTCATGCGCTGATGCGTGAATTGGCCGACATCCGCCACAATCACCTTGAATTGATGCCCTACCTGCGCCCCGACAGCAAGGCCCAGGTGACCGTCGAGTATGACGGTGAGACACATCGCCCCGTGCATGTCCACACCATTGTGGTCAGCACCCAGCATGATGGTGACGTGGATCAGCCTCGCATCCTGAAGGATGTCCGCGACATTCTCATCCCCAGGACGCTGGAGCACTACAGCAATGACATCCGTGCGATGGTCGATGACAAGACCGAGCTGTTTGTCAATCCTACAGGAAAATTTGTCATCGGTGGTCCTCATGGTGACACGGGACTCACGGGCCGCAAGATCATTGTGGATACCTACGGTGGACGCGGTGCCCACGGCGGTGGCGCCTTCAGTGGCAAGGATCCCAGCAAGGTGGACCGCAGTGCTGCCTACGCCTGCCGCCACATCGCCAAGAACGTGGTTGCCGCAGGCATCGCCGACGAGGTGTTGGTACAGGTGGCATACGCCATCGGCCGAGCCGAGCCTGTCAGCTTCTACATCAACACCTATGGCACCAGCCATGTTGATAAGAGCGATGCCGAGATCTCGGACATCCTCAAGACGCTGTTCGACATGCGTCCCAAGGCCATCATCGAGCGTCTGAAGCTGTTGCAGCCCATCTATACCGAGACGGCTGCTTACGGCCACATGGGTCGCAAGTATGAACTGAAGGTTAAGAAGTTTGAGTCGCTCTATAACGACACCAAGGAAGTCGAGGTCGAGCTCTTCACCTGGGAAAAACTCAACATGACCGAGACCCTGCGTGCCGCCTTCGGCCTCAATTAAAAACGAACTACTTAATTCGTTAATGAATCAGCGGGCAGCCCTTGGATTGAGGGGCTGCCCGCTGAGTTAGTGGCTGTAGGAATTTATGCTACTTTTAACAAGTCCAGGATGGAATAAATGCGTGTCATATTTTCAAAGGTAAAATATTGATCGTCAAGTATCATCCATCGATTGCGCTCTTTTACTGTCATTCTTTTAATGTCAGGAAAGAATGACACAGGAATAATGATTTCCCTGCCATCGGTAAATCTCACTTTAAACTTACCACGGATTGCGGTAAAATCTAAATCTTTAATTCCTAATGATACGTTCTTGATTTTACACATATCTTGTCCTCCTTATTCAATATTCTTAGCTTGGGTTTTCTTACCACTAAAAGTCCTGGTGATTTGGTCATTAATGAAATCCCAATTACGGTCGATTGCATTGACAATGGTCTTGTTTTCCTTTGCAGTAAGACTTGATTCTGCAATCTCTATACATTTGGATCCGTTCGATTCAATCCAAATTTTAGCAACCGAACGCAAATGTCTGCCCCCCCTTCTAAACACATGCACATGACGCCTATTATCATTTTTTGGTGCTATAGACAATAATAAACACAAGAAAGACAATTATATTGTTGAGACACAGTACTTTTGCCTTTCTTGTCTTCAGACCTGTAGTGAAGGCGAGAGGGTTATTTGGCCTTCATGGCTTCTTTGATCTTGGCTTCGAGTTCTTCGGCCAGTTCGGGGTTGTCGGCTACCATCTGCTTGGCGGCGTCGCGGCCCTGACCCAGCTTGGTGCCTTCATAGGAAAACCACGCACCACTCTTCTTGACAATGCCGAATTCAACGCCCAGGTCAATGATTTCACCCACCTTGCTGATGCCCTCACCGAAGCGGATTTCAAATTCTGTCTTGCGGAAGGGGGGAGCCACCTTGTTCTTCACGACCTTGACACGGGTGAGGTTGCCCACTACCTGGTCGCCGTCCTTGATTTGACCAGTGCGACGGATGTCGAGGCGCACACTGCTGTAGAACTTCAGTGCGTTACCGCCTGTCGTGGTCTCGGGGTTGCCGAACATCACGCCCAGCTTCTCGCGCAGCTGGTTGATGAAGATGCAGCACGTGTTGGTGCGGCTGATGGTGGCAGTGAGCTTACGCAGGGCCTGGCTCATCAGTCGTGCCTGGAGACCCATCTTGCTCTCGCCCATCTCGCCCTCGATTTCGGCCTTGGGGGTCAGGGCTGCCACACTGTCGATGACGATGATGTCGATGGCACTGCTGCGGATGAGCTGGTCGGCAATCTCAAGAGCCTGCTCGCCGTTGTCGGGCTGTGAGATCCACAGGTTGTTCACGTCAACGCCCAGTGACTCGGCATAGAAGCGGTCAAAGGCGTGCTCGGCATCGATGATGGCGGCGATGCCGCCCATCTTCTGAGCCTCGGCGATGGCATGGATCGCCAGTGTGGTTTTACCTGATGACTCGGGACCATAGATCTCGATGATGCGACCACGGGGATAACCGCCCACGCCCAGGGCATTGTCCAGACCGATGGAGCCGGTGGGGATGACCTCAATATCCTCAATGTGGTCATCGCCCAGCTTCATGATCGAGCCGCTGCCGAAGGTCTTGCCGATTTTATCCATTGCCACCTGCAGGGCTTTGAGTTTCTCGGGAGAAACTTCCTTGCGCTGCGGCTGGTTCATTCCTTCTTGGTTGATGATTTCGTCTGCCATGAAAAATGTATTTGTTGAATTATTTGTTGTTGATGTGATTTTTATATGTCAAAGTAACTGACAAAGGTAATACATTTTCTTGAGTATCTCGCTCTTGGTTTTTATTTTTTTGCTATAGTAGTCAAAGTTTTACCTGCATTGTAAAAAATATGGTTTATCATGTGGGCTGTTTTGGAAAAAAGATGTACCTTTGCCCAAATATATGTTACCGTTGAACAATTCATTATTAACCATTTAATAACTTTCATTGCAATGAGGAAAATCTTTACGTTATTAGTTATGTGTCTGCTGGCAAGTGCTGCCTGGGCAGATGACATCACGTTTGTGGCTGGTACCGACAATGGTGACAGCCCTGGTACGGCACAGGCCTTCACCATTGAGAAGAGTGGCATTAAGATCGCCGTTTCCAATGGTCTGGCCAACGCTACCCAGTATCGCGTCTATAAAAACCAGACGATGACCATCACTTCAACCATCGGTGACATTGTTAAGATTGAGGTTGAGTGCACAGCCAATGGCGATGCCCAGTATGGTCCTGGCTGCTTCACTGTAGCACCTGCTGAATACACCTATGACGGCAAGATCGGCACCTGGAACGGTGGCGCAACCGAGGTCGTATTTACTGCCTCTGCCAATCAGGTGCGCATGACCAAGATTACCGTGACTGTAGGTAAGGCGGGTCTTGCTGCCCCCAGTTTTGATCCCGCTGCCGGTACCTATTATGACCCCATTCAGGTGAAGATCTCCTGCCCGACCCAGGATGCCAAGATTTATTACACCACCAATGGCTCTAACCCCACCACCAGCTCGACGCAGTACACTGCTCCCATCTCGCTGAGTGCCAACACTACCGTGAAGGCCATCTCGGCCAAGGACGGTGAGGTGAGTGATGTGGTTGTTGCTGAGTATGTGTTTGGAACGGCTAAGCCTGTGAGCAACATTGCAGCCTATGCCGCCGAGGCCGACGAGACCGTTGTGAAGTTCCAGAATGCAGTCAACGCTATTGCTCAGAATGGTCGCTACCTCTATGTGAAGGATAACTCTGGTTATGGCCTGTTCTACGGCTCAACCGATCAGAGCTACACTCTGGGTGACGTTATCCCCGCTGGCTTCGTGGGAACCAAGACGACCTATAGCGGAGAGCCCGAACTGGCAAACTTGTCTGGTTTCGAGGCTGCCACCGGCAATGTTGAGATCAAGCCCGAGTCCATCACTACTGCCAATGTTGATCATGCTCACTGGGCACACTACGTGTACTTCGAGAGTGCAACCATCGATCCTGAAGCCAAGACTCTGACCGATGCAGTGGGTACTGCTCCTGTTTACTTCAGCATGGGCGTTACCGCAGCCCAGATTGTGGCAGGTACAGAATATGAAGTTTGGGCCGTTATCGGTTCTTATCAGCCCAAGGATGGCGACGTTGTTTACCAGATCCTGCCCATCAAAGTGAAGCGTAAGGGCCCTGGTGGCGTCGGTATCGGCACGATGGGTGACTATGCCGACAACACCATGCTGACGTTTGAATATGATGCAACAGTGCTTTATCATGGCAACTCACGTCTGTTTGTAAAGGATGAGACAGGCTGTGGCCTTATCTACGGTAACGTCGGCCAGACCTACAAGCAGGGTGACATCATCCCCGCTGGTTATGGTGGTAAGAAGACTACCTATGGTGGCGAACCTGAACTGGCTGCTACCTTCTCGGGCTTCCTGCCTGCATCGGGCAACGTGACCGTTGTTGCTGATCCCGCTACTCCCCTGGATGTCAATCACGAGAACTTTGCACACTATGTAGTGATGGAGAATGTGACCATCAGCGAGGTTAGTGGCAATAACTTCAAGATTACCGATGCCAACGGCAACACTTGCAATGGTTTTAATCAGTTTGGCCAGGACGTTCAGGAAGGCTTCTATCCTGAACTGTACGGTATCGTTGGTTCATACGGTGCAACCAACACTGTTTACCAGTTACTGCCTATCATTCCGACCAAGCCGGTACCTGTTAAGAGCATCAATGAATTGTATGAGCTCAACAAGGGCAAGCAAGGTGAATTCACCACTCCGCTGACCGCTATCTACCAGAATGGTGCTAACCTGTATGTACAGGATGCCGAGGGCACTCAGACCCTGGTTTATGGTGGCGTCCCCGGTACCTTCACCAATGGTGATATCATCAATGGCGCTATTGCTACTTGGACCGAATATCAGGGTGCTAATCAGATGATTCCCGTTGACAACTTTGTTGTTGCTGGTCAAGGCAATAAGATTAATCCTGATGAGCCGATGCCCATCGAGGAGATCTCTCAAGATATGGTTCATCGCTACCTGAGCTTTGAGGATGTTAACCTCATTACCGAGGAAGACAAGATCTTCATTGTTGACGAGACTGGTCAACTCCATTTGTTTGACAAGTTCAGTGTGATGCCCGAGAACCTCAACTATGACGAGACTCACTACATTGAGGGCTTCCTGACCGTCTATAAGGGCGAGCTTGAGTTCTATCCCATCCTGATTGACGGTGATGAGCCTGATTGCGGTATCAAGGGTGACGTGAACAATGACAAGGAGATCAACATTGCCGACGTCAATGCGCTGCTCGACATCATCCTGGGCGCTGCTGCCGACGATTGCACTCGCTGGCGTGCAGACATTAACGGTGATGGCGAGATTGGTCTTGCCGATGTTAACGCCTTGACCGACACTATCTTGAGCCATTGATGATGAACTGACAAGATAGGACACCTATCAATAAAGAAATCGGGAGATACCGCCAGTTGTGGCGCGTCTCCCGATTTTTCGGTTTTATGGGTTTGGGTCTGGATTGACTGCCGGTTTATCGTTAATGGTGATTTGTGCATTAATTATTGTTAATGATTTGGGTGAGCATTAAATAAATTGTAATTTTGTGCTCAAAATCTAAACGGAATTCTTTTTGTATCATATTAATCTATGAATCGGGCTTGTTACAAATACTGCACAGCGAGGTGTTTGGGAAAACTGCGCATTCATTTGTCATCGTCTTGGATATCGCCCATGTCCTGCAGTGGAGGGCTGTGGCTGTCCCGAGTGTGTGGTCAGTGGAGTTTTCTGCCCGAATTACGAATAAAGGGAGCGCAATGCCGGATGTTTCAGGTCTTGCGCTCTCTTGTTTTATATCCATTATATATGAAGGCCAGCTCACGAGGTTCTATCGGGTTCACCCTCTTGAACTGGCCTCCCGAAAAAAGTATTATAGGACCCAGCTTTATCCAACTCAAAATCATTATTTCACAATGAAGCGTTTTACATTTTTACTCCTGTTCTCGCTGTCTCTCCTGGTAGTAGTGGGAAGCAATGATTACAATCGATTGTATGGTGACGTGAACGGTGACAAGAAGGCCAACATCACCGACGTCACAGACTTGATCAATTACCTGTTGACTGGTGAAATGGCAGGTCCTGAGGCACTCCACAGCCCCAACATGACCATTGCCGAGTTCAAGGCTAAGCACTGGCAGGATGACAGAAATTACATCGACACCGTAACCGAGAATGAGGTCATTCACGGCTGGGTCACCAGCAGCGATCGGGCAGGCAACATCTACAAGGCTCTCTACATCACCGACGAGTCTGGAGCTGGACTGACCATCTCGATTAACCAGAATGGTCTGTACAATGATTATCCCATCGGCCAGGAGATCGTGCTGCCCATGCAGGGTTACTACGTGGGCAAGTACAATGGCCAGCAGCTGTTAGGCTATCCTGAATGGTATGCACCCATCAGCTCCTGGGATGCCACATTCATGCCCCAAAGCCTTT
>Ga0247611_10007533_pt1 | contig 13630 bp, 16 predicted proteins | sample 177DNAGHGhighgp2_FD_192422 | JGI IMG/M metagenome (GOLD analysis project Ga0247611, IMG submission 192422) | Sheep rumen microbial communities from Palmerston North, Manawatu-Wanganui, New Zealand - 1770 DNA GHGhigh gp2 | ecosystem: Host-associated > Mammals > Digestive system > Stomach > Rumen...
GTTTGTACGAACCAAATGAGCATTAACAAACAGAATACAGTTGATGTTCTTTTGAACAATGTAAAATGTAATAATGTTGCTCTAAATTGTAGATACTTGACTATTGAAAATGGTTGTGATGTGCGATTTGCTAATGAGCCTAGCATATCAGCTTGTTGGGCTAATGACAGTACAATAACTGGTGGCTATTTCTTCACTTCTCCAGCACAATATATTTTCAAGAATTGTAAGGTTAATGTTGGTTTCAAGAGAGTTACAGACAACACAACTCAGGGTGGATGGTTGGAATTTGATAATTGTGAAATTGCTGAGAACAACATAATTGAAGCGAAGTTGCTCCAAATGAGAGGTTGTACAACCAACAACAACACGATTAAGATTTATCCATATAAGGACACGAACAATGTATATCACATCTTCTGTGACCTTAGAAACAACACCTTTAATAATAACACACCTATTGAGTTCACAAAGATTGACATGATTAATGGCTCATACGATGAAGATTGTTATGATTGTGTTTTGAACTGGAGCATAATTGGCAACACATTCAATGATAACCAGGGTGGTTTGAAATGTAGATACTGGCAGAATCGTACAGGTTCTCGCTATAACTATACATTCGTAAAATGGGGTAAAAACTTACACAACATTAAATACTATGGTAATGTTGGTAGTTGCCCAGCTGAAACACCTTACGGAGTCACATTGACAAACGGAACAGGTTGCGAAGCTAATTTCTATTGGGCAGAACTAGCTGAAGATAAGTTCGTTACATTGAACAAATTAAATAATGCTGCTGCTAGAGTAATGCTTGCTTTTGACAGTACAACAGTCTATCACTGGGACTCACATGCTATTGGTGGTAATGGTTTCCCTGTACGAACAAAATATACTGGTAATGACAACAGTGAATTTAATTGTGCTCAGGGATGTTGGATTTATCCTTGGTCACATATAAATGATTATGTGAATAATGGTGACTTGTTCAAAGTTGGATTTAGTAAATGGGGTAAAGTTCGTGAGAATGACCCTTCATACTATCCTTGGACTTGGCGTTTCTTGGCAGTACCAGGAGATTATAGTTCTTCCGAACAAACCTAATACAAACAAACGAGCAATGCTGGCTCTAACAGCATAAAGGAGTAATCCATGAAAAAAGAAAAGAAAGTTTTAGATAAAGTAATAACAGAAACTCCAGTTAAAACAGAGCTGGATTCTGTTGTTATTTTGTTGAAACAAGTTTGCGACAAATTATTAGCACTTGAAGAATTGCTTAAAGACATTGAATACAACACTAAGGACAGAACGGGCATGTTCCCAGGGAGAAAGAAATAATGGGAAGAATTCAAGGTGCTAATTTGTTGAGAAACTGTGAACTCAGACAGAAACAAATGCGTTATATTTTAGAGAACATGAGTGAGCCTGATTTCTCTCTTATTGAGTGCCAGGGCTCTCTTAATGATTCTTTTAACATTGAAGACCAGAGTGAAAACTTAAACACTGCTGGTATTACATGGAGAATTTTGAACAGTCAAGGTTTTGGTGCTGCCTCTCATAGTTCAAATACACCACCTTCTTGGGGTAGTGTAGCGAACTTTATGGCTCATATTCAGGACTATTTACCAAAATCATTGAGAACAAGTCAAAATTCATATCGTCTATGGTCCCGTAATTCATTCCAACAAAACGAAACACAAATCATAGCTGAAGAAACACAAGAACTTCTTAATGATATGTGTGATTGGTTAGAAATGATGAAGCGTAAGATTGAAGATTATATCACTGCTCATTATTACAGAGAAGGTAAAATGCAGTATTGTGAAATCTTGAAGCGTAGATTCAAGGATGAATGGAGTGAACGAAACGAACAGAAGGTAGAAGCAGAAGTTAAGCAAGATACTGACATTCGTATTGTTATCGGGGACTACGAAGATGAAACAAATTAAATACAAACTATTCCCACATCAAAAAGCATTGTTCACTTCAAAAGACGATGTAATTTATTTGAGATGTGGACGTGGAGCTGGAAAGACTTTCTGTGCTTCGTTGCTTTGTGCTATTCGTTTGATAGAACAAAAACGCATAATTTGTTTATCACAGAACTTTAGACAAATGAGTGAAGTAATGTATCCTGAGATTGTTGCTCGTTTGAACGATATAATCCCAGGTCAATTTCGTGCTTCTCTCGGTGCTCAAAAGATTTCATTCAAGAATGGAGCGATATATTTTGCTTCTTATGAATCGTTGGAATCATTGAGAGGTTTTACCAGTATAAGTCTCGCAGTGTGTGATGAAGCAGCACTAGCACCACCAGACCTATTCTCGGTATTATCATTCACTATGCGTGATTTACCTGATGATACTATTGGGCAAATTGTTATGTTATCTACACCTCGTGCGGATAATTGGCTCACAACTTATGTTCGTGATAATGATGTTAAAGTTATTAACGCAAAAACGAGTGATAACAAGAAAATTAAGCAACGAGAAATTGACTTAATGCGTAAAACTTGTTTGGATGAAAACCAATGGCGTAGAGAGTTCTATGGTGAAGAATGTGATGACAACACAAATGGTACTTTGTTCACAAATGATTTGTTGAAAGAATGCGGTACATACAAAGAAAACCAACAGAAAGGTTATGCTATTGGTATTGACTGCTCAGGTTTGGGTGTAGATAACAATGTAATCGTAGTTCGTAGTATTAACAAAATAAAGAAAATCGTGGTTAAACGATTGGCTTCTGCTGCGGAAATGTGTGGTTTAGTTAAAGGCTTGATTGAAGAATTTGGCCGTGGTGATTTAAGCCATATTGCCATTGACGAAGCATACGGACTAGACCTTTATAATCGTTTAAGTGAAGCAGGATATAATGCTCAGGTTGTTCCGTTTGGTGGAAAATCCGATGAGAGTGTTTATTTGAATAATCGTGCCGAAATGTACTGTAATATGAAGAAGCAATTTGAAGAATTTGGCATGATTGGCTTGAATGACGATTTAAAGCGAGAGTTAAATTGTACGAAATACATACTAAGTAATACAAACAAGATACAAATTATTCCAAAATCCGAAATAAAGCTGGTTTTAGGACATTCTCCTGACACCGCTGACGCATTGGCATTAACTTATATACAACCAATTATACCAAAACAAGCATTGGATATAAGTTATAGACAAGATTGCGAAGATATGAAAGATTTATAGACAAGTTTATACATATAGTAGTGAATGCCCACTTACAATGGCATATAAAGGAGAGCCGATATGGCAATAGAAAACGAAGAAAAAGAAAGTGTTGTGAATGATGGAGCTGCAATTCCTGAATCCACGAACGCTGCCGGTGAAAATGTTGGAACAGAAGAAAGTGTTGCAGCACCTTCCAATGACCAAACAGAAGTAGCGAATGAAGATGTTAGTAAAGGCGCTGACATAGTTGAGAAACCTGTAAAGACAGGACCTACGGAACTTGAGAAAGCAACCTATTCTTTCCACAAACAGTTTGCTAGACAAAATAAAAAGCATGCTGCGGAAATTGCGGAATTTAAGAAGATTGTTGCGGACCTTCAAGACCGAGTAAACAATCCTGACAAATACAGACCAAAATATAGAGATGATTTCAACACTGCTGACGAATACATTGATTATCGTTCAAAACAACAGTTTGAAGCATTGATGGCAAAACAGAGAGAAGAAGCGGAATTAGCAGCAAAGAAAAAGAGTGATGAAGATGCTATGTTCACTTATTACAAAGAACGAGCAACGAAAAACTTAAATAATTTGTTCAAAACCGACGAAGAAAAATCTCAGTATCGTGAAGCCTTCCAAATAGCACAAGAAACAGAATTGTTGGATAAAATTGATAACGATGAGAGAGTAGCAAGTTATTTAATGAGACGTCCCTATGGTCCTGCTATTTTAATGGAACTTGTTAATAATCAGGAATCTCAGTCTCGTTTGTTTGATGACCCTTATATGACTTCCGATGAACGAATGGATGAATTAAAGGACATTGAGCGAGATGTAATCAAAAAGTATGAAGCCAAGAAGGCTATGGCTATTGAACAAGTTAAGCAAGTTCAAGAACCACCAAAAGTAATTGGTAAACCAGGTGTAGATACAATCGCAAAGAAAAACATCTGGGATGACCCAAAATCATTGGAAGCATTTTTGGATTCACGCAGATAAACAAACATTCACAAACAAATTCTTTTAAAGAGGTTTAATTATGGCTAATGAATTTAGCAACAATGCGAAAACCAAAGTAATCGCACAAGAAATTTATGACAACATGCCTTATTTGAAGAAGGCAAAATCTTACATTCCACAGGAACAGATGGTTGGTAAGAAATATGGTAATACTTACACTGTTTATATTCCTGACCCAGGTAAATCTCGTATTGCCAAGGCTTCCGATGGAAGAAATGGTCTTTCCGCTCAGGTAGAAGAAATCAAAGAAATCGTTTATCCAATTTCTCTTGAAGCAGGTTTGAATGATGTAGAACTTGACGAATGGGAAAAATTGGGTGATATTGAATCCTTCTCCGACCAGATTGCTATTCCTCGCGGTCGCTCTATTGGTCAGACCATTGAACAGTATGCAGTAGATAAGACTGTATTCAAAGCTGCTCAGGCCGTTGTTGGTACAAAGTCTTTGGCTACATTGGCTAAGGCTAATGGTAAGTTGAAGAAAGCTGGTGCCGCTGGTTCCAAGGTAACTTACATTGACCCAGTAGTTGGTCATGATATTGCCGCTGTTGCTGCTGGTCAGATTAAGAACGATGAAATTGTAAACAAACTCTATAAAGACGCTGCTATTGGTACATTTGCTGGTGTTCCAGTTGTAGAAGAACAGTTCATGCCTGTTGTAGAAGCTGGTAATGATACATTCTCCGTCACAGTAACCACTGGTGAAAAGGGTTTTGAACCAATCACTTCCGGTACTCTTGTTGGTAATGCTGGTGTTCCATTCAAAGCAACTGGCTTGAAGTTGGTTGATAAGAATGGTATTCAGACAAATGAAGATTACATTGTAATTCCTGATGCCGATGGTAAGATTCCTGAATTGAGAGTTGAATTTGAAGGAATGAATGGTGGAAATGCTAACGCATGGGTTCCAACCGGTACTTCTTCTTTGACATTCACATCTATGCTTACCTCTGGTAAGACTTACGATGTTGTTCAGACTCGTACTACTGATGCTGTTGCTATGGACAGTTATAAGTTTGGTAATATTCCTGGCTCCGAAATGGAAACAGTACAGAAGGACGCCTTGAAGGTACAGACTTATAAATTCGGTAATGGCGAAACTCTTACCACAATGTATCGTATCGTTGCTCCATTCGCTATCGGCTTACCTGAAGCAAGAAGCTGCGTACTCGCATACATGGAAAGAGAATAATTTGCTTAGGTATCTCCTTAGGTAAAACAAAAATGGTTGGCTAAATGCCAACCATTTTTTTATTCCCATGAACACTTACCAAATTTCTTGTAATATCGCCACTCACTACAGTAGTGTGCTTTTCCAATCTTATGACCATAACCAAAATGTTGTTCGTATTTTATACCAAATTCACTTTTTGGTTTTGTGCGTTTCTTTATCCATTCTTCGCTTTGTTTTGTTCCTAATGAATGTTCAGACCAATGTTGTTTTGCTTCAATGAGTTCAAGATTATCTATGTTGTTGTTATCTTTGTTATGGTCTTTGTGATGGATATGATAACCTGGTGGAATTGGACCTTTGAATAGTTCGTATACTGCTCTATGAACGAAACCTCCACATCCAAGACACAAATAGCCAGAACTATTGCGACTACATTCTGTATAAACTAATTTTCCATCTATTAGTTTGTAAACAAGACCACCTTTTGTTAGGTAGTAAACTTCATTAAATTTCTTCATAAATTTCTCCTTTATTGGTAAAACTATTGCTATATTGGATAAATATAGCAAACTATATGTTATAAACCCATTATTTTCTATTTTGTGAACTTTGATATAGTATAAACTATAAATATATGAGAACCTAAATTGCTAGCGAGGTTTTAATGATTCGTATTAACAACATAATCCAAAATGCTTGCCAAAGAGTCGGCATTGTTGGCGACGGCCAACCTGTGAACGAAAACTATTCTATGGCAGCATTGAATGATTTAAAAGCAGTAATTACTGATTTAAATACACAGAACTACATTCTTGAAAATTATCAAGTTGTAGATTTTCGTTGTGGTAAAGAAATTAGATTTGCCAAGTTGCCTGATGGTTGGGTTGAATATCCAACAACAGAAGCTATGATTGCCGATATTGACAACAGAAAAGTTGACGATGTTGCTAAGGTCGGAAATGAGTTTTATTTCTTAACTTTTGGTAACGGTGGCATAACATGGCAAACAAATTATGAATTTGAACAAAAGATGAGTAAACTATGGCCTGGTTGTGTTATCACAGGTAATCTTCCTGACAGAGTGTTTGGTATGGGAAGAAAGTTGAACAGTAAGTATGTAAAGATTTATCCTGGTGATAAAGCAAAAATTGACCAGTTCCAGCCCTATGGTCTTTCTTCAATGTATTGTGTAGATACTGAACACGATAAAATCACAGTAGGTAGTACAACATATTATATTGAGTATTTCCATGTTGAATTTAATACAACAATGGTGCTTGATTATCGTATGACATATCTTGAATCCATTGACGATTTGGATATAGACGATGTTCTTTATTACAGCTCCAAATATCAAAATCTAATTGAAGATGGTTTGTGCGTAAAACTTTGTATGCGTTATCACTATATGGATGCTCTCCCAATGTATCAGGAAGAATTTGAAACTGATAAGGGAAATATCAAAGTTATTAACGATGCTAACAGACCTGAAGTCTATGAGAATTTCTCTACGAATGGATATAATTTCTCTTATGAAAGAGGTTTAGCAGGAGATTGGGGTTAATATGGTTGAAGAAATCTTTGAATACAACCAACATTTTGTTAGTTTGTTTAACATATTAAATATGGCTAAAAAGAGAGGTCATGTTAAAGGAGATTTTCAAAAACACCACATTATCCCTCGTTCTTACTACAAACTAAAAGGTATTGAAATAGACAACAGTGAGAACAATTTAGTTTATTTAACTTATGAAGAACATTTGAAAGTTCATAAACTAATGACTTTGTGTGTAAAGATAAATGAACTTAGACGAAAGATGATTTGGGCATATAATTTCTTGAAAACTGGTAAAGTATTATTGCCCTCTAATAGATCAGGAAAGAACAACCCCATGTTCGGTAATAAACAAGCTGCGGAAAAAATCCGTCAGTGGGCCTTGAACATGTCAGACGAACATAAGAAAAAGATTTCGGACAAATGTAAATCAAGATATAGAATTGTTAGAGAAGATGGGAGTTGGTATTGGGGGCACAAGTAATGGCTAAAGTAATATACAATCTCACAGGTGGCACAAATGGAACTACTTTTCCAAACATAGAAGGTAGTTCTATTTCTCGTAATATGTTCACTGATTTTAATGGCAGTGGTGACGAGAAGAAAACATTTATGCAGTCCTGCCCAGGTATTAAGTTCCTAAAACAATTAGGGATTGACGGCAAGTGCGATGGTATGTTTGTTCCTTCCACAGGTTTAAAGACTCAGTCATTCCAACAATGTTTGTTCTTTGCGTACAAAGGAAACATTTATCGTATTACTCCAAAGACATTAGACCACGAAATCATTGGTACTTATGCCATTGGTAATAGAGTAGAGTTTGCCGAATCAGGTGGTGAACGAGCTGTATTATTGTGGGTAGATGGTCAAAACATTGGTGCTTACGATTTGAAAGAAGGTCGCAGAGTAGAAATTACTTTACCAAAAAGACTTGACGAGAGAGCATATATTCAACCTTCTCACATAGCAGTAGTTAGTGGTTCTATTGTTGTAAACGATAGAGGTTCTTCTTATGTTTTCTATTCAGTTCCATATCCACTTTCACAGGACACAAGAAAAGTATTTAAAATCATTGATGGAAAAGTTCAGTACGAACAAGATAAAATAACAGTACAAATGGATGATGTTGATAGTGGTGTGTATTGTTTCCTAGACGATTATGGTGCTAGACAGTATTTCAATGCTGAATCTTCTTCGGATAAATGTATTGCTATTTCTTCTGTTGGTGCTTTGCTTACTTTGTTTGGTCCTTCTTCTATTGAATTCTGGCAACGCGGTGATAGTGCTTCATATCAAACATGGCAACGAACAAGTTATACGATTAACAAAGAACAAGGTCTTGAAGCCCCATATTCATTGGCTTCTGTGAACCATTCACAATTCTGTATTGGTACTGGTAAAGCAAATAGTAAATGCGTATTGATGATAAACGATACAAATGTTCAAAAGATCAGTCCATTATGGTTAGATAAAATTTTAAATACAAACGAAACAACTAGAATTATCGGTTGGACATATTCTTTAAACAACCATAGTTTCTATTGCTTCAGTATTGGTGAAACTTGTTATTGCTACGATATAGCAACAGGTGAATGGCATTTAAGAAGTTCAAGAAATTTCTATAATGGTAAGATTAAAAACTACATTCCACTATATGCTTGTTGGTGGGATAATATGATTATTGTTGGTTCAAGTGAAAATGGTAATTTATCACAACTTGACCCTGAGTATTTCTATGAAGATTTCAATGATACACAGAGATTACCACTATTACGAACAAGACAAACACCTGTTATAACAAGTGATTACAAACCATTTATCATTCACGAATTATCAGTAGAATGTAATGTTGGTGCGAAAGAAGATTATGGTACACCGGCTTATGCTTTATTACAAATGAGTAATAATGGTGGCTATACATTCGGTAATGTAATTAAAACAAGTGTTGGTAGAAAAGGTGAATACGGAGTTCGTGCTAAATGGATGAATTTGGGTATGACCCGTCAATGTGTATTGAAATTAACTTATAGTGAACCAACAGATTTTGTAATAAATGATTCCAGTATTCGTTATACTGAATTAAACACAGGAGTATAAAATGCTAATAAACGATAAAAGTGTTATTAAAGATATACTCCAAGCGATTGCTGGAACATGGGATTTTACTAATGAAGATAATGGTTGGAAAGTCATTGAAATGGGTAAGTTAAGATTGTTCAAAAAGATTTTAACTACTGGTTCAAATGTTCTTCCAAACAAATTCTTAAACCAACGAAACGAAGTTTGTCCTGTTCTCTTGTTTACGAAAGACGGATTGAAAGGGCAAGTACTAGATTTACAACAAAATGCTATTGAAGTTCAGGAGAATAGTATATGTGTAATTATTCAATTCTAAATGGAGGTATCTAATGGGATTAGGTGATATATTTGACCCCGGTGATGTCTTTGGATTCCAACAGGACGATAGGATTGCTAAAGCAAATGCCGCAGCAAAGCAGGCTTATGATAAGTCTATGGAAACCAGTGATGCTAACAGAGCATTATACAATCAGTATTATAATAAGATGAATCAAACTTATGGTGATACTGCTGGCAAATATGGCGACTATTTGAGTGATTTGGAAAACCTTGAAGTATATGACCCAGGGCAATTCTCTTACGATAAAGATGTTAATGATTTCTATTCTAAAGCTGCTAACCAAAGAATCAACAATGCTATGAACGCAATCACAAACAGTAGAGCCAATGCTGGTAATATGTTTACAAGTGATTATGCGAATGAAATGGCTGCAAAACAACAGGCTTTGGCTAGTGAAGAATGGGATAAGGCTTATGACCGATACAATCAAGACCGTGCTATGGCATTGAACGAATTTAGCACAAATGCTAATTTAGGCAACCAGCGTTATCAAAACCAGTTCAACAAGTCTAATACTTTGTTGGGTCAGGCTTCTAACGCACAAGATAATTTATCAAATGCTTATGGCAACTACATGACTAATTTGGCTTCACAAAACAATACTGATGCTCAAAACTATGCTAATTATGTTCAGGCACAAGCTGCTAATAATTTATCAAAGAAAGGTTTAATCGGTAGAATCTTAGGTTAAAAGGAGAACGAATTATGCTACCAGCAATTCTAGCAATCTTATCAATGGCTAAACAAAACCAAGAAGGACAACAGAAACAAGCACAACAGCTCGCTCAAAACATACAAACTAATCAAAATAATCAAGCTCCACAAATGACTCCAATGCAGTCCCAGCAACAGCAACCACAGCAACAAGCTGGTTTGGGCACTGCTATGAATCGTTTTGGACAAATTATGCAGCTAATGGGTAAGTAAGATATGGCTCTAACGGTTGAAGAAATAATGAGAATGAATGAACCACCTGTTCACGATGAATTAGGTAGTTTCAAACAAATTCGTATACCAGTACAACATACTGGTTCTAAGGCATTTTATTCAACAAATGAACCTGACTATCTTCAACCTCAGACCCAAAGCGAACACGATGATTTGTTAAACACTTTCTATGAGCAAAGAGTTAATTTGCCCAACTGGAAAGAAATGGGTTATGAGATTGAACAAGAGAATCCACACTATGATTCAAAAGATACTGGTTTGAGAAAAGATTTAAATGCTCAAAGTTCTGTTGTTCAAGATATTCAGTATGACCCAAACACTAACACTGCTATGGTTAAAGTGGGTAAGAAGTATTACAATTATAGTGCTACACCTGACCAACTAAAACGATTCATGACAGAAGGTTCATTGGGTCAAGGTCTAAATAGAATAAAGAGAGGTTATGGTTCTATGATGAAAACAACTTCAACTCAAATGCCAAGCGTACAAAGTATATTTGGAGGATTTTAATTATGGCAGGAATGATGAATTTGCCAAGTGTTGCAGGAGTTTTGAATTTCCAAAACTATGCGAACCAATTAAACAATGCCAATGCTGGCATTAAGAATTTGGTTGGAATGGCTAATGATTGGGCTAAAACCATTCAAGCACAAAACAACCAAGCTGCTCAAGCACAAGCTCAAAGAGATTTCGCTGCTGAACAGAATCAAATAAACAGAGATTTCCAAACACAACAGCAGAAAGAAAGATTTGAACACGAACTAGGTATGTTTGATAAACAACAGGAAAGACAGAACATGAATGAACGCAGAAAGTTCAGTCAGGGTCTTGAAGAAACTATGACAACACCTATTTCGGATAAATATGATACCAATGCTATGACTGAGCAGCGTCTTCGTAATAAAGTAATTGAAATGAAGCAACACCCTGAATGGTTTAACTCTGATGAAGAATACAATAATGCTATTGCTTCAACAACACGCAGAGCAAACGAAGTAATGTTGGCTAACAAAGACATTCACCAAGCAAACAAATTCAAAGAAGAATTTAAAGAATTTGATAAAGACAACTTCCGTAATGCTGATGATATGTTGTATTGGTACAGTGATAACAAAGACGAAATTGACAGACTTGACCCAAGCATGGAAGCCAAAATCTATAACGCAGTATCTCGTAAACAAGCTGAACAACAGGATTGGGAGAGAGAACAGCGTGGTAAGAGACGTGGTGAAGCAAAAGACGCAGTCGGTACACAAGAAACTTTGAATAAGCATAACAAGAGAGTTAATTTCAATATGTAAGAGGTTCGCCAATGATGAATAAATTTGCTAAACACTATGACGAATTTTCAGATGTTTATGACAAACTAATTGACGCAGGGAAAATCTCTCAGGCGGATGTTGAAGCAGCAGGAAATTTGGGTGGCAAGTATTCTTACAAAGAACAAGACGAAGCAAACAAACGAATTAACACTTATATGAAATCATTTGTTAAGAAAAACGAAGGAAATGATTTCATTGAAGGAATGGTTGAGAAATATCCAGTAGTAGAAGAATTTAAGCCAGATCCAAAGAAATGGCAAGAATATGACCAGGAACAAATGGGAAGATTGGCAGAATCATTACACTATAACTGGAACAACAAAGAAGACCGCTCTACAATGATGCGTGAACTTCAAAACAATACAATTCGTGAAAATAAGAAGAAAATCTACGAAGAATATAAGAAAGAACACCCAGTTGCTTCATGGTTGAACGAAAATGTACTTGCTCCAAATGCTAGTGAACGCAGTAAGAAAGGCGATGACATTACAAACAAAGATATAGCATTAGACGCATTGAACGCAGCTAGTTTCTTGACTCCTGGTGGATTGGGTAAAACAACTTTACAGAAAGGTGCTTGGTTGGCAGGTGATATAGCAGCTAACGCAGCATTAGGTGTTGCCGAAGATTTGAACCAAGATAGAGAATTAGGATTACATAATGTTGTAGCCCCAGTATTTGGTGCTGGTTTAGGACAAACTATTGCTGCTGCCCCACGATTAGCAAAACAAGTTGTGGATTGGGTAGGTAATGGTGCTGACGCAGGTAAAGTTGGTAAGGGTGTTGGTGATAAATTTGAAGACTGGTTAACTGACACATTCACAGATAAAGCCAGTAGAGCCAAAGAAACTTTGAAGAAAGAAGCAGAAATTTGGAAAGAAAAACCAACAATTCGTAAAAATGCTAGTCAAGATAGTAAGAACAAATTTTTGAATGAAGGTATTATTCCTGAACCAAATTCTTATGACAAACGATTAGCAAAAGACAAAGCATATTTTGCCGAAAATCCTGATAAGTTTATGGCAAAGAAAGAAGCAGCTTACAAAGCAGAAATGTTGAAAGACCCAAATTTCAAGACTGTTATTGACGATTATAAAAAACGAATGAATATGACTACTGCTCAAAGAGTTGGTGACAATCTTTTGAAACAAAGTGGCACAGGTCTATTCAAACAAGGTGGTAGAGCCGTCCCTTACATACAACAGAATGCTGCTCGTCATAAAGAAAGCAACCAAGAACGCAGTGATATTAACTGGTTCAAAGAAAACTATGCTAGAGATTGGTCAGCTGGTTTCAAACCACACGGTAGAGATGACGAACCAATTATGAAAGCATATCGTGAATGGCAGGAAGAAAACAAACAAACTAAACCAAAATTTAGTGATATAATGAGAGGTGAATAATGGTTCATGGATTTGAAAGATACTGTGACAGATTCACAGAAATAGAGAACTATGAATTAGCCAAAGCTGATAATTTTAAAGGGTGGGATTGCCATCATAAATTAGGCGAATGTTTTTCTAAACAAGAACTTAAAGATAAAGGTTTATATTACCATAGACTTCCTAGTGAACTCGTTTTTCTAAAGAGAAAAGAGCATTTTAAAAATCATGACTGGGATTTTACAAAAGAGCATAAGGAAAACATAAGTAAAGGAACTAAAGAAGCTATGAAAAAAGATTCTGTTAAGAATAAACTAAAAAAACCTAGAACTGAATTTGGTAAGAAATTCTTTGAGCATTTTGGATTTACTAACAACGAGAATCATAAACTATACGATAGAGAATTACACTTTTATTTGAAACATAATAGAATTTGTAGATGGGAGGTTCCATGCTAACACCCTTATATGATTTAACCCAACAATTTCAAAACAAGAATGGTTCAATTCTTGTTGCTGGTAAGTTGTTTGTTTATTATATCGGCAGACCTGATTTAGCAACTACATGGGCTGATGATGGTGCTTCTGCTGTTAATCCAAACCCAATTCTATTAGACAACAA